>OJSC01002375.1_pt1 | contig 15095 bp, 8 predicted proteins | sample 1599361 | NCBI WGS metagenome assembly OJSC01 (sample SAMN04168656, study PRJEB22393) | human gut metagenome | biome: human gut microbiome; feature: stool | host: Homo sapiens | collected 2014-03-17 | reverse complement strand
ACTCGCCCGTCCGGTGCTGATCGTTGCCGCAATCGCGGGCAGCGCCGCGGGACTGCTGTTTTTCTCGCTCACCGATGCGGGGCTGGTGGCTCCGGCGTCGCCCGGAAGCATCCTCTCGGTGCTGGCGATGGCCCCCAAAGGCAAGACGCTCATCGTCCTGCTGGGCGTCGTGATCTCCGCAGCCGTGTCGCTGGTCGTCGCCGCGCCCTTTATCCGGCGCGCGTCCAAGACCGAAACGGAAGGCGATCCAGCCGTCGGGAAGCTCCCGCAAAGCACAGCGGGCATATCGCCGCATGCAGCCGGACGACCCGTCCGCAAAGTGATCTTCGCCTGCGACGCGGGCATGGGATCGAGCGCCCTCGGCGCGACCCGTTTCCGCAAACGCTTACGGGACGCGGAAATCGGCGTTGCGGTGGGCAACAGTGCGGCGGACCGTATTCCGTCCGATGCCGATGTGGTCGTATGTCAGTCCGTACTGGCGGAGCGGATCGCCGCGGCCGCAAAAGGCGCCGAGCTGATCGTAATCGACAACTTCCTCTCCGATCCCGGTCTGGACGCCCTGTTCGTCCGGCTTGCAGAAACTACGCCCTCTTGCGGTGTATCCGGTTCCCGGTCCGCACAATCCGCACTCTCTTGCGACCAATCCGGTCTGCGGGGCGCCGCGGCCGATTCGGACCCGAAACCCGAAGAAACCGCATTCGCCCCCAAGGACGCCGCTCCGGACGGCGCCATCCTGCAACCCGGAAATATCCGGATCGGACTGCCTGCGGAGCCGAAGGAGGAGGCGATCCGGCGGGCGGGCGAACTGCTCGTCGCGGGCGGATATGCCCGGCCGGAGTATGTCGATGCAATGCTGCGCCGCGAAGAGTTGGCGACGACCTGTCTGGGGATGGGGCTTGCGATTCCGCACGGAACCTCCGATGCCAAGGAGCGCGTACTGCGCTCCGGCATCGTGATCCTGCAATACCCCGACGGCGTGGATTTCGACGGCGAGAAAGCGCACCTGATCGTGGGAATCGCAGGCGTGGGGGACGAACATCTGGAAATCCTCGCCCGGCTGAGCGCATCGTTCGAGGACGAGGAGCTGTTGCAGCGGCTTATGACCGCGACCGACCCGCAGGTGATCTACGACGCGCTGAAATAGCCCCGGACGAAGAACCGAAAACCGACCGAACCAACAACGACTTATATGACATCGCAAAAAGTAACGATTACGGCTCCCAACGGCATGCACGCGCGGCCGGCCGGGGAGTTGGCAAAACTTGTCAAGGGCCTTGCGCCCGTCAGGATCACTTTCCGCACCGCCGCTAAGGAGGTCAATGCCGCGAGCATGCTCGCCCTGCTGTCGCTGGGGCTGAAGTGCGGCACGGAGATCGAAATATGCGCCGAGGGCGGCGACGGAGCCGCCGCCGTGAAGGCCGTCGCGGCGTTCATCGCAAACATGAGCGAGTGATGCGCGTGCTTCGGACCGGAATCCCGGCGGCGGGAATTGCCGCAGGAACGGCGTTCGTCCTCGAACGCCGCGTTTCGGCCGCACCGTCCGCCGCGCCCGGAGATCCGGCGGCCGAAACGGCCCGCTTCCATGCCGCGCTGGCGCAGGCGAAAGCGGAGCTGGGCGTATTGGCGGCGGAAAACGACATCTTCGCGGCGCACTTGGAGATGGCCGACGACCCGATGCTGGCGGAACAGGTCGAAGAGCGGATTTCGGAACACGGCTTTTCGGCCGAACGGGCTTTGGACGGAGCCTGTGAAGAGGTGTGCGGCATGCTCGCCGCGCTCGACGACGAATACCTCGGAGGCCGCACCGACGACGTGCGGGACGTATGCGGCCGCATACGCCGTATTCTCACGGGCGAAACGGCCGAAAATCCGTTCGCCGGACTTGCGCCCGGAACGATCGTCGTGGCCGAGGAACTGACGCCGTCGGATACGGCGCTGATGGATTTCAGCCGCATCGCGGGCGTGGTGACGGCCCGCGGAAGCGTCACGAGCCATGTCTGCATCATCGCCCGCGCCAAAGGAATTGCGGCGATGGTCGGAGCGACTGAATGTATGCTTGAAATAAAAACAGGCGACAAGCTGATAATCAACGGAGAAACCGGCGAAATAATCGTCGCTCCCGATACCGCAACCGAACGGCGATACCGCGCCCTGATCGCATCGCGGGAACGGCACGGCGCACATTGCCTGAAAGGTGCGCATACGCCCGCCGTGACGCGCGGCGGACGGCGTATCGCCGTGCTGGGGAATGCCGGCAGCGTCGCGGAAGTGCGCGCGGCCCTCGATGCGGGAGCCGAGGGAATCGGGCTGTTCCGCAGCGAATTCCTCTACATGCAGAGCCGCGGCGGGTTTCCGGACGAGCAGACGCAGTTCGAAGCCTACCGGCATGCGGCGGAGTTGTGCGGCGAACGGCCGTTAGTTATACGAACGCTCGATATAGGCGGGGATAAAGCATTGCCGTACATGGATTTCGGACATGAGGAAAATCCGTTTCTCGGATGGCGCGCCATCCGCGTTTCGCTCTCCATGCAAGACGTGTTCCGTACGCAGCTGCGGGCGTTGCTCCGGGCGAGCGTATTCGGCAACCTGCGGATCATGTTCCCGATGATTACGTCGGTCGGGGAGTTCCGCCGGGCCGAAGCCGCCGTGCGGGAGTGCATGGCGGAGCTGGACGCGGAAAAAGCCGCTTACAATCCCGGAATCGAGCTGGGCGTGATGATCGAAACCCCCGCCGCGGTCATGGTCGCCGACCTGCTGGCCGCGGAAGCGCGGTTTTTCAGCATCGGGACCAACGACCTGACCCAATACGTCATGGCCGCAGACCGGGGAAATCCGCGCGTGGCGCATCTCTGCGACCCGTTCGATACGGCCGTGAAACGCTCCGTCGCCATGACGCTCGCGGCGGCGCGCAGCGCGGGCATCGAAGCCGGCATGTGCGGCGAACTGGCTGCCGACCCGGAAGCCACGGCGTGGCTGCTCGAAGCGGGACTGGAGGAGTTCAGCGTCAGCGCACCCGCCGTCGCGCCGCTCAAAGAGCGGATACGGACGCTGGACCTGCCTGAGGTGCGAAAAACACCCGGTGCAGCCGAATAAATTTGCCGCGGCACGCGGTTTACACTATCTTTGAACCTGATTTACCCGTTTAATCCAAAATAAACTGCAAACCATGAAAAAAACACTGCTCCTGCTGGCCGCCCTGACCTTGTCGCCGGCCCTTTATGCGCAGGACTACCATGTCGTACTCTGGGACAACGCGACGGCGCCCACCTCCAACGGCCTGACGGGCGAGGAGATTCAGCCCAAACCCGGCCAGTGGTCCAATACCCAGAAAGCCGAAATGTGGATCTACAAGGCCGGAGACAATGCCACGGGACAGGCGCTGGTATTCTTCCCCGGCGGCGGATACTCGACGCTTTCGGTCGGCAACGGCCACAAGGAGGCCAAGTGGTTCGCCGAAAACGGCGTCACGGCCGCCGTGGTGAAATACCGTCTGCCCAACGGTCACAGCGAAGTTCCGCGCAACGACGCCGACGAGGCGCTGCGCGTCATGCGCGAAATGGCCGCTGAGCTGAACATAGACCCGGCGAAAGTAGGGGTGTCGGGCACCTCGGCGGGCGGCTATCTCGCCGGCAGCGTGGGTACGCTTTCGGAAGTGAAGCCCGATTTCATGATCCTCTACTACCCGGTGATTTCGGCCGACGCCGACAAACGCCACAAGGGGACGTTCGTGCAGCTGCTCGGCGCCGACGATGCCGACAAACCCGTCGCGCAGGAGTTCTCGCTCGAAAAGAAGGTCGATGCCCGGACCCCGCCGACGCTGCTGTTCCACTGCGACGATGACAAGGTGGTGCCTGCCGTGAACAGCGCGCTTTTCTACCAGAAGCTCAAGGAACACGGCGTCAAGGCTACGCTCCACATCTATCCGTCGGGCGGCCACGGCTGGGGCATGAACCCGAAGTTCCGCTATTACGGAGACTGGCAGAAAGCCACGCTCGACTGGCTCTCGACGCTGTAACGCAGTTGCAAAAACATGAAAAGCCCCGCCGGAAAGCGGGGCTTTTTGTATGCGGTTTGCTCCGGATGCCGGCGGCGGGGCAGCATCCGGCTGCAACCCCAACCGGCGATGCGGCGGAGCGACGTTATTTCTGGCGGAAGATCACCTCGCAGTGTTCGCCCGTCATGTACTCGACGATATTGAGCACCTCTTCGAGCGAATTCGAACGCTGGTAGTTGAACGCATAGCGCTTGTCGCCGTAACGGCCCGGCACCGAAATCCGCACGCCGTAGGTCGTTTCGATATGCGAGATGATTTCATGCAGGGTGGCGTTGGCCATCGTCACCAGATCGTATTGCGAAAGCACGAGGTGCGAAGCGTTCACGTGCGAGATTTCGAGGTTGTCGGCCGCCGCGTCGTACAGCGCGCGCTGGTCGGGCTGCAAGGTGACCAAATTGACGCCTTCTGGGGTTTGCAGGCGCACCGAGCCGTGTTCGAGGACCACTTCGGCCTGCCCGGAGTTCTCGTAGGCCTGCACGCAGAAGGCCGTGCCGAGCACCCGGACCCGCAGGTCGTCGGTAGCCACGGTGAACGGCGCCGCTTCGTCCCGCGCGACTTCGAAGAAGGCCGCGCCGGCAAGTTTCACGTTGCGCTCGGTCGGACTGAAAGCCTTGGGCAGTATCAGCCGGGTGCGGGCGTTGAGCCATACCTGCGTGCCGTCGTCGAGGGTGACGGTCGTCACGGTTTCGGTATTGTTCTCATAGACCCGGTAAATGTCGGGACCTGCGAGGAAATGCCATGCGAATCCCGCACACACCACCAACAGCACGGCCGCTGCGGCGCTCATCGACCAGCGCAGCAGACCGCGGCGGCGACGGGCGCGCTCCTCGCCGGCGATTTTCGCGATCCGGGCGTCGGTACTGCGCATGAAGGCCGCGAACCGGCCGAGGTCGGCGCTTTCGGCGAAGACGTTGCGGGCGTTCCAGATACTTTTGAGTTCGAAGAAGTATTTCCGGTGCTCCTCCGACTCCTCCAGCCACGCCATGAGGAACTGCTCCTCCCGATCGCTGGTCTCCCCCGCAAAGTATTTATTGATGACTGCATCCATTATAAGCGTATCTTCCATTTTGGTTTTGCTACTTACTATACAATCCTCAGGATGAATCTACCCAAAGGACTGCGAATTATTACAGAGGAAAATGAAAAACAGGAGCATCAGCAGTTCCGATTTCGACAATTTCGACCGCAGGGCCTTCAGCGCGAGGTAGATGTGGTTTTCGACCGTACTCTGCGCGATGCCGAGCCGCTCGCTGATTTCGCGGTGCGAGAATCCCTGCAGGTAGCTCAGCGTGAAGACCTCGCGGCACTTTTCGGGCAGGGCGGCCACCGCCGCGTCGATGCCGGCGCGCAGGTCCTGCGAGTAGATCTTTTCGATGATGGGATTGTTGTCGGGATCGTAGTAGGCGTATCCGATGCTCTCGATCCGCTCCTGATGGTAGGAGCGGTAGTTGCCCGCATGGCGGTTTTTGTTCACGTAATTGACCGACTGGTTGTAGACCGAGCGCAGCAGGTAGCCGTAGAGCGACTGCCGGGGATCGAGTGTCTCGCGCCGAATCCAGACGTTTACGAAAACGTCCTGCACGATGTCCTGCGCCCAGTTTCCCTTCAGGAAGAGACGGGCGTAAGCCATCAGCGGCGCGTAATAACGGCCGCACATCTCGTCGAAAGCCTCGCGGCTGCCGTCGCGGATCGCCGCCGTGAGCCGGGCGTTGTCTGTCGGAATGGATTCCATGTTTACAAAGATACACAAATCTTGCGTATTCGCCACTCCGCACCCGGTTTTTTCACCGTCCGGCACAAAACGACGGCGCCGGAACACATCGCTGTATTCCGGCGCCGAAGCAGTCAGAGAATGCAAGGCGTCAGTTCTTGACGACCGATATCTCGTCGATGTAATAACGGCTCTTCTTGGCGCCTACGCTGGTGAACATCAGCTTGTCGGTAGGCAGCAGCCCCTCGATCGCGACGCTGTGCGATTTCCACGCCAGCTCGCTCCCGGCATCGCCGACCGCGATCGTGTCGCAGACCTTGACTTTCGTTCCGTCGCCGTGGACCACATACAGCTCCATCGACTCGAACTGGTCGCGGCACCAGCCCGCCTTGAAGACAACGGCCGGGGCGGTGGTCGAAGCCGCGGTCCAGACGTTTACGGCGGTCTTGAAGGTCACCGTGACATTCGCCGCCGCAGTGAGTCCGCTCATGGCGGGCGTCTGGATATAGCTCTGGTTCGCGTTGTCGCCGCCGAGACGGAAACTACCGCAGAAGGCATTGTGAACTCCGTTGCCCGTAACCAGCGCACCGGTTTCCCAGCCGTCGTCCTTGAAGAACATCAACCGGTAGGGATCGCCGTAGGTGCCGCTGCCGGCATTCATGGCGCCGCCGCCTGCCGACCAGTCGGTGTAGGTGAACTCGGTCAGCATGGTCGAAAGCCCGGCCTCGCTGGTCACCTTCTTGGCCGATTTGACGCCGACAGCGGTCATGACGGCGTCGCCGCCCATAAAGCGGTCGAAGTCTTCATAGAACACTTCGCCGGCAGGGGCCGTGCGGCGCGCTACGGTGCCCGTAATGTCGTTCGACCACGCCGAATCGGAATCTGCGGCGCCGGCCTTCACCCTGAGCCTGTAGCTTGCCGAGGGCGACAGGGCGGCCGAAGCCCACTCCGTGCCTACATAGTTGAAGGCGAAGCGTAGGGGGATGCTTCCGTATCCCGAAGCTTTCGACCAGTCATAGGTGAACCGGGCGCTGCGGGAGGGATCGCCCTCCTCCTCGATGGCCACCGTATATTGCGAGACGTCTCCCGCCTGCTCCCATTCGAGGATGATGCTCGACGTGGTTACGGCGGCTATCCTGACGTAAAGCGTCTTCGACTGCAGCGTCGCCGCATCGGAGTTGTCCGCGGCAAGCGCGGCGAGCGCCACGACCGAGAAGTCGTGCGAAGTGCCCGCCGTCAGCCCGGTCGCCGTGAAGGCGTTGTCCGTCACGGTCTGCGGCGTCCCATGTCAGCGCCACGGTCGAGAATCCGGGTTCGGCCTTCAGGTTGGCGGGTGCGTCGAGCTTGCCCTGCGAAGCTTCGGCGGTGGTTGCCGAAGCCTTGGCCGACCAGTCGGAGTCGGTGGCCGTGCGGCCGGCTACGGCCTTGACCTTGGCGTTGTATTTGGTTTCGGGCGTCAGCTTGTCGAGCGTGCAGGCCGTGCCGTCGATCTTTTCGACCAGCGCGGCTTTGCTTTCGTCGGTGCCGTCGGGCCAGCAGGCGACCGTATAGGATGCCGCACCGCTCACGGCGTCCCATTTGAGCGTCAGCTTGTCGGGCTGAACGGCTTCGGCGTCGAATTTCACGTTCGCCGGGGCCGCGAGCTGCTCAAGATGCGTTTCGCCCTCGCAGGTGACGACGATGTCGTCGAGCAGGAAGCGCGTCTTGTTGGCGCCGGCCTGCGCCGGATTCGAGGAGAAGGCGATGCGCGACGCCGGGGTGAGTCCTTCGAGCGTCACGGTGTAGGTTTCGAACCTGCCCACGGCGGACGAGATGTCGACCGTTTTCGACACGAAGGCGGTGCCTTTCTTGCTCACGACGTTGTTCGAGCCGAATTCCGCCCCTTCGACGGCTTCGACGATGATGTCGCTGCCGTAGACGTTTTCGCCTTCGGCATAGGCGCTGGCCGAGAAGCTGACCTTGACGGTCGTGTTCGCGGGCAGGGCCGTCAGCTGGGGCGTGTAGAGGATGCCGATGCCGCCGCTTCCGCCGCCGCACTTGATGTAGCCCGGACGGGTGGAGGTGTTGCCCGACGAACCCCAGCCCTTCATGCCGAGCGCTTCGACGTATTCGGCCGACGTGCCGCCCGTGTGGATGTGGAACTCGGTCGCCCAGTTGCAGAGGGGACGGTCGCCGTCCGCCTGCGGATTCACGCCCTCGGCCTTCTCCCACGTCTTGCGGAAGTCGGTGCCCGAAACGGCGTTGTAACCGGCCGCCGAATTCACGATGTCGCCGCCGTGGATGAAGGCGGAGAAATCCTGCGCCAGCACGATGTCACCGGCCTTCGCGGGGGTGTTCGCAGCGGCTTTCGGGCCGGCTTGGGCCGTGGTTCCGGCCACGACGGGAGTCTGGATATCGGCAAAACTCAGGTTGGTGATCCGGGCGTAATAGGTCGTTTCGGGATCGAGCCCTGAGAAGGTGTAGCGCACGACGGGGTAGCCGGCCAGCGCGGTGAAGATGCCTTTGCCCGACGAGAGTTTGCCGTCGGCGAGCCAGCTGACGTAGAGATCGGTGCAGGCTTCGTCGCGGAAAAGCTCGACATTGTAGCTGCGCGCAGCATCGGTCGCCTTGTCGTCGGTGTAGGACCACTCGAAGGTCAGCGTCGAACCGCTCGCCGCATGGAGTTTCAGCTGCGGATCGAGGTCGAGGATGCCCACCGAAGCCATCAGCATGGCCGGTTTGTCGTGCTCGGTGACGTACACCCAGTCCGAAGTGGCGGAGTAGGGGTAGTTGGCCCGCACGCGGCCGTAATAGATCCGGTCGGTCGGCAGGTCGGTGAATTCATGGTAGTCGATGTCGGCGGTGGTCATGCAGAGCGCTTCGCTGACGGGGTTCATGTCGCCGTCCACGAGCTGTACAGTGTATGATGTCGCGCCGCGGACGAAGTCCCAGCAGATCGTGAGCGACTTGTTGCCGTATTCGAGCAGTTTCACGTTTTTCGGGGTCTTCGACTTGTAGGCGTCCGAAATCTCCACGCCGTCGTCCTTGCAGGCCGTGAGCGAAACCGCGGCCGAGAACGAGAACAGGGCGAACAGAATGTATATGATGCTTTTTTTCATGGTTGTTGTCCGGTTTTAATATACGAGCTTGATGTCGTCCACATACCAGCGGCCCGCCTTCACCGTCGATCCGGAGAACCAGCTGTCGGCCGTGGAGATGAAGAGCGACGGATTGGCCAGCGATCCGGGGTTGGGGATGACGGCCGACACTTCGACCCACGTGTAGGCCGGGATGTCGAGCGAAACGTAGCTCTTGGTCGAAGCGACGATCTTGCTGAGCGTGCCTTTCGAAATCCAGAAGCCGTCGTTCTTCTCGCAGATGCCGACCATGCCCTGATCGGGTGCGGCGGCCCAGATGCCGACCTTGAAGGTCAGCAGCATGTCATAGCCCGCGGGAATGTTCAGCACCGGGGAGATGATGTTGCCGGGCTGTCCGTCGGCGTTGTCGCTCGCCGCTCCGAACTGCATGTAGCCGGGGCACATGTAGTTGAGGTAACCCGTCCAGCCCTCCATGCCGATGGCGCGGTAGAACGAGGGATTGCCGTTGCGTACGGTCGAGGTGATGCCGCCGATGCTGGCGTTGGTGCCCGCCGTGACGCTCACCGTCTCGTTGTCGAGGCTGAGGTTGGCGACGGTCTTGTCCGCCGAGGTCACGCCGGCTTTCTGGCCGATGCAGTCGCCGCCCCACGGAAATTTGTTGAAGTTCTGGACCAGCAGCGGCGTCTCTTCGCCCGCTTGGTCGAATCCGGCGCGGACGATGGTCGAAATCTCGCCGAAGTCCGTTTCGACGCCCGCGGCGTCGGTGACTTTCAGCGCGAAGGTCACGATGCCCTGTTTGGTCGCGGTGCCCGTGAGGGGTATCGCGATGAAGCCGTTGCCCGGCGAGGAGATCGAATAGCTGCCTGCGGCCGCCGTCAGCCCGTTGCCGCCCGTCTGGGTCACCGAAACGGTGTATTTCTCCGTGCCGACGGCCTTGATGTAGGGGATGCGGAGGCTGGCTTCGGATTCGGCGTTCAGTTTCAGCAGGCCCGACACGCCGAACCGCTGTCCGTTGTCGAAGGGCTTCCATTCGAAGATGCCGTTCTCCTGTTTGATGGCGATGGCGACGTTCTCCTCGCCGCAGCCGTGCAGGTAGATGGTCGCCGTGCGTTCGTCCGAGACGTTCTGGTCGCAGGTGACCGTGATTTTCTGATAGGTGTCGGGACTCCCTTTTCCCGACAACCGGTCCACGTGCACCCAGCCGTAGGCGCCGGTCCACTCCCGGCTGTCGGGCACATCGCTGATATACCAGTCGCCCGTGGCGCGAATCGTAAACGTATTGCTCGACTCGACGTACGAGAAACTCATCTCGCGCAGGTTGCGTTTGAGGAACCCGCTGTCGTCGTCGCTGCATGCAGTCAGACCGCCGATCCCCGCCAGCGCGAGAATTATCGTCAGTTTGTGAAAAAATTTCATAATGCTTGATCGTTAGTTTTGTTTTAAACCGATAAAAAAATCAGAAACCGACTCCGGGGCCTGCCGGACGTCAATTTCCTACGCGGTTTCTAACGATATCGAATGACTTGCACGACAAATATAGCGAATTTTCCGGACTTCCAAATAAAAACGGCAAAAATTTCACGACCTTCCCGCGCGAAAGTAAAATATTGATAAACATAGGTGTGAATATTTAAATTACAAAACGATAAAAAAAGGGTTTTCGTTTGGGTAGTTTCCTGCGGTCGCTTGTATCTAATGCAAACCGGACCCGAAAAGTCCGGCCGCCAACCGAACCGACAGCAACTGAAACACGCAATATTAACTGAAAACAACCTAAAAAACGACCCAAGCGATGCCTACCTAATCAATCACAATCGGCACTACACGGTTTTTATCGGACGACGGATGACTTGCAAGGTTCCGCAGACCGTATGAAAACGAACACGCTCAGGCCCGTCCCGCAGACGGCGCCGGGATTTCATTTTGCACCGGCCGCAGGAAGTAACCATAATTAACCGAATTGAAACTATGAAGAATTTATTCCATAAAGGACTCTGTCTGGTCATGGCGCTCTGCTGCATAGCATTTAAGGGTTATGCGGGAGGAGGAACGCTTCCCGACGCCCAAGGGCACGACCTGAAGCTGTCCTATTCCCGAACGACGCTCAAAACCGTTGCCGACGCGATCACGCAGCAGGTGGGCATCGTATTCTCCTATGAAATCGCACTGGCCGATTATCCGATGGAGAACCTCTACGTTACGGAACAGGGGGCCGCGCTCGACGCCATCCTCAAAACGGTATTCACGCCCCGCGGCATCGATTACCGCGTGGTGGACAAGGTCGTGGTGCTGACGCGCAGCGCGCATCCCGCACAAACCGTCAAGGCCGCTCCGGCCAAGGCGCAGGTGACGGGCGTGGTGCGGGACGCCGCAGGCAACCCGATGATCGGCGTGACGGTCACCGTCAAAGGCACGCTGGTCGGCGTCTCCACGGGCGTGGACGGCAGCTACACCATTCCGGCGGACAAGGATGCGATGCTGCTCTTCTCGTACATCGGCTACCGCAATCAGGAAGAGCCGGTGGGGCAGCGCACCCAGATCGACGTCACGATGCAGGAGGATCAGTTGGTGATGGACGAAGTGGTCGTCGTGGGTTACGGTACGCTCAAGAAGCGCAACATCGTGGGCGCCGTCGAGAATCTGGCGGGCGACGCGGTGGAGAACCGTCCGAACGCCGACATCACCCGTTCGCTTCAGGGCCAGATTCCGGGTCTGAACATCGTGCAGACCGACGGTAAGGCCGCCCACGGAGGTCAGGTGACCATTCGCGGCGTGAACAACAGCTTCAAGGCCCGCGTCAACGACGGGCAGAAGGAGAACAAACTCGGACAGGGCGGCAGCGCGCTGGTGCTCATCGACGGCGCCGAGGGCGACATGAGCTCGGTGAATCCCGACGACATCGCCTCGATCTCGGTGCTCAAGGATGCTTCGTCGGCAGCCGTTTACGGCGCCCGCGGCGCATTCGGCGTAATCCTTATCACGACCAAGAATCCCGAAAAAGGCAAGGTGCGCGTGAATTACAACGGTTCGGTGTCGCTGCACCGCCGCACGGTGATCTGGGAGGACAACGTGGTGACCGACCCCGTGCAGTGGGTCGAGGCGTTCCGCGAATCGTATCTCAACTCGTCGCCGACGGCCACCGTCCCGTCGCTGTTCAACAACTACATGCCTTATTCGAACGCATGGTTCGAAGAGCTGAAACGCCGCCGCGCCGATCCGACGATGGACAACTACAGCATCGACGCCAACGGCAACTACAGCTATTACGGCGAAACGAACTGGCTCAAGGAGATTTACAAGTCGGTGAACTACTCGACCACGCACGCCGTCAGCATTCAGGGCGGCCGCGAGGGCGTGAGCTACTACGTTTCGGGACGCTATTACAATCAGGACGGCATCTACAAGGTGGGCGAGGAGACCTACAAGAAGTACAACCTGCGCGCCAAAGGCTCGATCCGCATCCGCCCGTGGCTGACGCTCGACAACAACACCAGTCTGATGAGCAGCAAATACCATCAGCCGATGATGCACTACGGCCAGCAGATGATCTCGCGTCAGATCGACATGTTCGCCTTTCCGTTCGCGCTGCTGAAGAACCCCGACGGCACATGGACGCAGACCGCCGCCAAGAGCGGATACGCGGCCTTCGCCGAGGGCACTTCGTGGCAGGAGGACAACCGGCTGGAAGTGGCCAACACCACGACGTTCAACTTCGAATTCGTCCCTGAGGTGTTCAAAGTCTCGGCCGACGTGACCTACAAGGGCGCACGCTGGACGCGCGACCGCATGGAGAACCTCTACACCTACTATACGGGCGTGAACGTTTCGGGACAGGACAACAGCTACTCGTCGCTCGAAAACTGGAACTACATCTCGAACTACATCTCGACCAACATCGTCGGCACCCTCACCCCCAAACTGGGACGGGACCATGACCTGAACGTCGTGGCCGGATGGAACCTCGAAGATTACGACTACCGCGCGCAGAAGACCTACCGGCAGGGCAACCTCTATCCCTCGAAGCCCAGCTTCACGCTGATGGACGGCGAGTATTACTCGACCACGTCGGGCGGTTACACGTGGGGGCTGGTCGGCTTCTTCGGACGTATCAACTACGCCTACGCGGGCCGCTATCTGGTCGAGCTGAGCGCACGCTACGACGGTTCGTCGAAATTCCCGGCCAACTCGCAGTGGGGATTCTTCCCCTCGGCATCGGTGGGCTGGCGCCTCTCGGAGGAGCCGTGGCTCAAACCGCACGTGGAGGGATGGCTCGACAACTTCAAGATCCGCGCGAGCATCGGTTCGCTCGGCAACGCCAATATCGACCCCTATCAGTACCTCGAAACGATGACGGCCACCAACAGCGCCTCGATCGCCAAGTCGTCGGTCATCATCAACGGTCAGAACGTGCCTTACACGTCGGTTCCCGACCTGATTCCCGACGACATCACGTGGGAGAAGGTGACCACCTACAACATCGGTCTGGACCTCGACCTGTTCAACAACCGGCTCTCGTTCACGGGCGACTACTACCGCCGCAACACCACCGACCTCTACACCGTCGGTCCCAACCTCCCGCAGGTGCTGGGCAGCGCGGCGCCCTACGGCAACTACGCCAGCCTGAAGACCAAGGGCTGGGAGGTCAGCCTCGGCTGGCGCGATTCGTTCAAGCTGGGCGGCAAGCCCTTCAACTACAGCCTCCGGGCCATGCTCTGGGACAGCCGCAGCTGGATTACGGACTACTACAACGAGACCGGCGACCTGACCACCTACTACAAGGGCATGGAGATCGGCGAGATCTGGGGCTTCCGCACCGCGGGCATCTACGCCAGCAACGCCGAGGCGCTCAACGGCCCGGCCTACAACTTCTTCAAGAACGGCGAGATGTTCCGCGCCTATGCCGGCGACCTGCGCTTCGTCGACGTGGACGGCGACGGCATCATGACCAAGGGCAACCGCACGCTGTCCAACCACGGCGACCTGGAGATCATCGGCAACCAGTCGCCGCGCTACCAGTACAGCATCAACATGTCGCTGAACTGGAACGGCATCGGGCTTTCGATGCTGTGGCAGGGCGTGGGCAAGCGCGACTGGTACCCGTGGACGGAGTCCGGATTCTTCTGGGGCAAATGGAACCGCGCCTACAACTCGCTGATGAAGACACAGACGGGCGACAACGTGGTTCGGATCGACAAGAGCACCGACAACTGGCGCGTCACGAACATGGACAAGAACCCCTACTGGACACGCATGGTATCGCTCGCCGCCAACCGCAACGACGGCCCGCTGACGTGGGAGAACGACCACTACCTGCAGGACGCTTCGTACATCCGACTGAAGAACATCACCATCGACTACACCTTCCCCAAGCACATCTGCAAGAAGCTGCGCCTCGAGGGGCTGAAGGTCTACCTGTCGGGCGAGAACCTCTTCACCCACTCGCCGATGTTCAAGCACACGGACATGTTCGACCCCGAAGTCATCACCAGCGGCGACTCCGATTTCGCGGCCTCGACCACTTCGGGCCTGAACGGTACGGGTAACGGCTATTCCTACCCGATGCTCAAAACCGTGACCCTGGGTATAAACGTAACATTTTAACCGACAGCAACCATGAGAAAGATACTGCTATATACGCTGATGACCCTCGCTGCCGCGGGAATGGCCTCCTGCGAGGATTTCCTGACGCGCGACACCTACGACCAGATCGGCAGCGACGAGTTCTGGAAATCGGAAACCGACCTGGAACTCTATGCCAACGGTTTCATCCAGAAGATGATCCCCGGCGACGGAACCATCACGCGCGGCGACATCTATGCCGACTACTGCGCCGTGGACATCCCGACCGACCTGCTGCGCCCCGACGGCAACGTCTCGCCCGACAACCAGACCGGATGGGCCGAGAGCAACTGGACGAACCTTCGCCGCGTGAACTACATGCTCGACAATATGCACAAGTGCAAGGGGCGTGTGAGCGACGAGATCTACAACCACTACGAGGGCGTCGCCCGTTTCTGGCGCGCCTGGTTCTACTACGACAAGGTGCAGACCTTCGGCGCCGTGCCCTGGTACGACTTCACGATCGCGGCCAGCGACAAGGAAGCGATGATGAAACCCCGAGACAGCCGCGAGTACGTCATGGACAAAGTGCTGGAAGACCTCACCTTCGCAAGCACCTACTGCCTCTCCGACGCCAAATTCACGAAAGGCTCGGCGCTCATCAACAAGTGGGTGGCACTGGCCTTCAAGTCGC
>OJSC01002366.1_pt1 | contig 15165 bp, 8 predicted proteins | sample 1599361 | NCBI WGS metagenome assembly OJSC01 (sample SAMN04168656, study PRJEB22393) | human gut metagenome | biome: human gut microbiome; feature: stool | host: Homo sapiens | collected 2014-03-17 | reverse complement strand
GCCTCCGCCAGATTGGTCCGCTGGATAGCCCCGTGGTGAGTTTCAATCAGTTTCTTGACCTGTTCCGCCGTCAGCAGTTCTTGACTGTTCCTCAGCGAAATGTGTGTTGCTTTGTATATGTCAGGATTCTCCAAGGCGGCAAACAGCCGGAGCAGAGAGGAATAAACGTCAAACTGGTATCCGATCCGCTTGACCGTAAAGGCGCGAATCAATTCCTGGGTGAGCTGCGGGATCGTATCTGCTCCTAAAAGGGTAAAGTCCAGATAGTCCTTTTTATAGTCGGCACGTTCCGACAGATTGTCGCTGAAAAACTGATTGAGAATGCTTTTGTACTGAAAGGGCGGCGGAAATGATTTGGGCCACTGTGTCAGCAGAGAGGCATCGATGCCGATGTAAACGATATCCGCATTCGACATATCTGTTTCGCGATGCATGGTGTTTCGATTGAGGAGACAAAGGTTCCCTTGCGTATAGGTGGTCTCGGCCCCCTCGATCATCACCCGGACTTGACCCCGCTGCACATACATCAGCTCAAAAAAATTATGTTTGTGCATGTAGGTCTCATGAAAGAATTCGTGTTTGTTTGGAGTGTGAACGCAAAAGGACCATGCATCCATATAGTTGGAAAACAGATACTCCTGAGGCTTCTGGATGCTGGTTACAATGGACAACGGAGAAAAATAGTCCCGTTCGGCCGTATGGTTGCGAAGATAGTTCGGACCATGGCTGCCGGTCTGGTTCCGCATTTCATCAATGCTGTCAAAAAACAGATGTTCCATGCGAGCATCCCCCCCCTTTTATGGCAGTATAGCATGGAATTGAGTATAGTATAACATGAAATTGAGTATTTTTGAAGGAGGAAGTATCTGTGAAGCGGCAATGCTATAACCCCTATCTTCCCAGTTGGGAATACATCCCGGATGCTGAACCGAAGGTGTTTGGTCAGCGGCTGTACATTTATGGGAGCCATGATCTTTTTGGTGCCAAGGAATACTGTGAGGGCGATTACGTATGCTGGTCGACCCCGGTAGAGGATCTTTCCGACTGGCGGTATGAAGGCGTAATCTTCAAAAAGCAAGATACGCCGTGGAATAAAGAGAACCTGTCCTACTATGCACCGGATGTGGTGCGCGGCACAGACGGACGGTACTACCTTTACTATTCGGTGGCCAATACATCGATCACATCGGTCGCTGTGTGTGACAAACCTGCGGGAAAATACCAATATTTGGGCGATGTTCACTTCCCGGACGGGCGAGTCTACGGCTCAAAGCCGGAGGATTGGTTTATGTTTGACCCAGCCGTTCTGGTGGATGATGACGGGCGGGTGTTTCTCTACGTGGGCAGCGGGCAGAAATCCAATGGACAATTCGGCCACGAGATCAAGGGGCTGTTTGTGATGGAACTCAGCTCTGATATGCTGACCATCATCAGCGAACCAACCATCATCATGCCGGCGGATTTTAATCCCAAGAAGCCGAACTATTGGGAAGGACCCTCTATCCGTCACATCGGTGAGTGGTATTATCTGGTCTATCCGGCCACGGACATCACCGGTCTCAATTACGCGATGAGCCTGTTCCCCGACAAGGGATTTATCCACAAGGGACCGATCCATTCCTCAAGTGATATCGGCCTGGAGGGCAGAAAGCTCATGAATGCGGCATATCCGATGGGGAACAGCCACGGCGGTATGGTATGCGTCCACGGGCAATGGTATATATTTGACCACCGAACGACCAATGGCGCCAAACGAAACCGGCAGGCGGTAGCTGAGCCCATTGAGATCCGTGAGGACGGGACCATCCGCATGGTGGAGTCCACAAGTTGCGGATTGAATGGCGGCCCTTTGAAGGGAATCGGGACCTATCCGGCCTACATTGCCTGTGTCCTGCACCATGCCGGAATGTTTGGTCTGCGCAACCCGATGGACGGACCCGAAATCACCCAGGATGGTCCGGACTACGAGCCGCCGGAGCCCGCGGAACGGGAAGTGACCATAGAGACAGAGAGCGCGGCACCAAAGGCGTATATTTCCAAAATGAAGAATGGCAGTATTGCCGGTTTCCGATATTTTGATCTGACTGAAAGCACCCACATTGCTGTAACGGTTCGCGGCGCAGGCGGCGTGCTGGAACTCTTATCTGGGGAAAAAGACCCTGTCATAGCATCCATTCCCATTGCCGGGACAGCCGACTGGACAACCGCCGGAGTAAAATTCGACGCCAGACGTCTGGCGTTGGAGAGCGGGCGCCCCCTTGATTCCTGCCCGCTGTATTTCCGGTATAAGGGAAAGGGAACGCTTGACATCTTGAGTATTACGTTGGCATAAAGGAGGATAACGATGGACTGGACACCAATCTGGCACCAAGCCGCGGCCCCTGCCTTCGCGATGGGCTTTTTGGCGGGCAAGAAAAAAACAGTGGTGTATTCTGTGATATCCCAGGTTTCGGGCGAGAAACTTCGGGTTCGTTTCTCCAACCACTATGGAAAGAAACCCTACACCATTGGGGGACTGACCGTGTGGGCACAGGGAGAGATGCATACCGTCACGCGGGACGGCAGCTGTGTTTTCACAGTCCCTGCGGGGGAAAGCTGCTATTCGGATGAGTTGACGCTCCCGGTGACGATGGGGGAAGAACTGGAAATCAGACTCTACTATGCATCCAAGGTCATGGACAGCAATATGATCGAGGAAAATGCGGTAAGCTACCCGGGAAATCATACGACGGACAAGGAACTGCCCCCGCCCCGGCGGGAAAAGTATATGGAACAGTACAGCCTTTATGAGGCGATTCCCGGGATGGATCAGATCGAGGTGTTTACCGGTCAGCCTTCCAAAATCATCGTGGCGTTCGGGGACAGTATAACGGCTATGAACCGCTGGGTAAAACCGTTGCAAAGGCGTCTGTTCGATGCGTATGGCGGTGACTACGCACTGATGAACGCCGGAATCAGCGGGAATTGTCTGCTTTATGATATCCCGGGTCTGATGGGCGTTTCCTACGGGGAAAAAGGGGTGTCCCGCTTTGAGCGCGATGTACTCCGCTTTTCAGAACTCTGCGGCGTGATTTTGGCGTTGGGGGTCAATGACGTGGCCTACTATTCCCAAAAGACAGGGGCGGTCATCTCGCTGGAACAATATGCTTCGGCCGTAACCGATATTGTGGATCGGCTTCATAAGGCCGGTGTCCGGGTGATTGCCCAGACTCTTCCGCCCCGCAGCGGTTTTGTGAAAAAAGGGTATACCCCGGAGATGGAGGCGCTGAGAGTCCGCATCAATGGATGGATCCGAGATAGCGCGCTGTTCGATTATATGGTTGATGCGGATGCACTGCTGCGCGATCCGAAGAATCCTTCGTTCACCGACGAGCGTTATCACCAGGGGGATCACCTGCACCCGAATCAGGTCGGAGGAATGCTGCTGGCGCAGGCGTATGATTTGCAAAAGCTGACGGGGGAGGCATAGGCATGGGAAAAAAGTATTTCACGCTCAGCTTTGATGATGGACTGGAGCAGGACAAACGGGTGATCCAACTCATGAGGCAATACGGGCTCAAAGGAACCTTCAACCTCAATGCCGGCCTGCTTGGCACTCGCGGCGAGGTGAAGGGGCTTGGAACCTTCTCTTTTCAGGATTGCCCCGAAGGCGTAAAGCACAAGTGGCCATTTTCCTATGTGCAGCACAACCGAATCCCACCGGACGAGGTGTGCCAGGTCTATGAGGGAATGGAGATTGCCACCCATGGTTTCCGGCATGAACCGCTGGGGGCTGTCAGCGAGGATGAAATGCGCGCATCGGTGGATGCGGACAAGGCCGCGCTGGAAAAAATCTTCGGCACCACGGTCGTGGGGCACGCCTATGCGCAGGGGTCAACCTCGCCGACTGTTCAGGCGTATCTGAAGGCGCAGGGGTATCAATATGCCAGAGTGGTCTTTCCCTCCGGCGGCTTTGCGTTCCCGGATAATCCGATGAACTTTCGGCCTTCCTCCTCGCTGATTCTGAAAAATGCCGTGAAACTGGTGGAGCGTTTCAAATGTGAGGAACCCGGAGAAAAGGATCTGCTGTTGTTCCTGTGGGCACACAGTTATGAAATGGACTACGAAAAGGGAAACGCCAGTTGGTATGCTTTGGAGCGGCTTTTTGAATCGATCGCAGGCCGAAACGATATCGTATATTGCACAAACAGCGAAGCGTTCGCGCATATTTAAGGAGAGCAGGAAAGTGAAAAAGAAAGATTTTAACCGAGGTTGGCTATTTGGCGCCGTGGGAAAGGAACCGTCTATGCAGCCGGTCACGCTTCCCCACGATGCCATGCTGTACGAGAAACGCTCGAAGGATGCGGCAACAGCGGGAGCATGCGGATACTTTCCCGGCGGGGCCTATGTCTACGTTAAACGGTTTCTTGTGCCTGAAACGTGGCGGACACAGTCCGCTGTGCTGGAATTTGAGGCAGTTTATCAAAACGCGCAGGTGTTCGTGAACGATGCGCTTGTGGCTGAACAGCGGTACGGGTATACCAACTTCTTTGTGGTGCTGGACCCACAACTGAAGTATGGCGAAGAAAATGAAATCAAAGTAATCGCGGACAACTCGTCGGTACCCAATTCCCGTTGGTATTCCGGCAGCGGAATTTATCGCAACGTAAACCTCTTTCTGGGGGATAAGAGTCATATCCGCCCGGATGGACTGCTCGTCTCCACCTCCGGAAACGATGCGGCCCATGTGAAAGTTTCGGTCACCGGTGGTGATACGGTCAGAGTCTCTGTTCTGGATGGTGAAAAGGTGGTAGCGCAGGCCGAAGCTGCGGTCAAGGATGGCACTGCGTCGGCGGACATTCCTGTTTCCCAGCCGCGGCTTTGGGACGCGGAACATCCCGAACTGTACCGATGCAGAGCGGAACTGCTGAAAAATGGTGAGATGGTGGATGAGGCGGACGCCTGGTTTGGATTCCGTACCCTTAGCTGGAGCACCAGAGGATTTTTTGTAAACGGCAAGAAAACGCTGTTCCGTGGCGCCTGCGTCCACCACGACAATGGTATTCTGGGCGCATGCTCTTTTGAGGATGCCGAGTTCCGCCGTGTCCGTCTGCTCAAGGAGGCTGGTTTCAACGCGATACGTTCCGCCCACAACCCTGCCTCCAAGGCGCTGTTGGATGCCTGTGACCGGCTGGGTCTGTATGTCATGGATGAATTCTGCGACAACTGGCTGGTACATAAAAACCCCTACGACTATGCGGACCAGGATTTTCGCGCATGGTGGCAGCAGGATCTCACAGCTATGGTCATCAAAAACTACAATCATCCCAGTGTGGTCATGAACTCTATCGGAAATGAAATCTCCGAACTGGCTATGCCCGAAGGACAGGAGTACTGTAAAAAATTGGCAGTCCTGGCACGAAAGCTGGACCCGGACAAAGCAGTGACGATGGGGGTCAACCTGATGCTGTGCAGTATGTCGGCCAAGGGCGGCGGCATATACGGCAACAAAAAGAATGGGAAAGAGAATCAAAACGGCAGTCAGACGATGGACAACGTTCCCACCAGCGCCTTCTTCAACATGCTGATGAACCTGGCCGGGGGTATGATTGAAAAAATGGCCGCCAAACCTGCCGCGGACGATGCCACAAAGGTGAGCTTCTCTTATCTGGATATTGGCGGTTACAACTACGCCGCGTCCCGATACGAGAAGGACGGTACGCTCCATCCCGACCGCGTCATTGTCGGGTCCGAGACCCTGCCCAAGAACCTGTATCATAACTGGCAACTGGTGAAAAAATTCCCCTATGTGATCGGCGACTTTATGTGGACGGGCTGGGATTATCTGGGAGAGGCGGGCATCGGTACCGTCCGTTACAAAAGTTTCAAAAATCCCGGTCAGGACGCGCCCATCATCTCCGCCGGCTGCGGCGTGATCGACATTTGCGGAAAGATTCGCCCCGAGGTACAGTGGAACCGGCTGATCTGGGGGCTGGACCATACCCCCGGCATCGGCGTAGAACCGTATACCCACGCAGGGGAGACCGGCTCCGAATCCATGTGGCGTGACACAGACGCAGTGGCAAGCTGGTCCTGGGCCGGCTGTGAAGGCAAAAAAACCAAGGTCACGGTCTACTCTGACGGCGAAACGGCGGAACTCATTGTCAACGGGCATTCCTATGGCAGAAAAAAGACGAAGGAATACAAGGCTGTCTTTAAACACGTTGTCTATGAGCCCGGTACCATCACCGCAATCAGCTACGATGGCGAGGGAAAAGAACAGAGCCGCACTTCCATGAAGACAGCTGTAGGACCTGCCGAACTGCGTGTGGTGGCCGACCGGAGCACCTTGCAGGCAAAAACGCAGGATTTGGCCTACATCAGCATTGACCTGACGGGGGCGGATGGCATCACAAAATCTTCTGAGGATACTGCGGTCACGGTGGAGGTTGACGGTGCCGGAACGCTGCTGGCCCTTGGTTCTGCACGTCCTAACATGGGGGAAAACTTTTTCTCCGATACCCACACGACCTACTACGGCAAGGCATTGGCCGTGGTGCGCGGCAGCGATGCCCCCGGAAAGATTACGGTCACGGTGAAAGCAAAAGGCCTGCCGGCCAAAACGCTTGAATTGGATGTGATCTGAGGAAAAGGCATAGGCCAAACGGCAGATCCCGATGTCTAACCAAAAAGACTGCAACAATTGTTGCAGTCTTTTTCTGCGTAATCTACCTCATGAATTTTGCGTAAATAGTGATTCGCATAAGGCTAATTTCTTCTATGGAGAACGTTGCTCCTTTATCGGCTGGGAGAGAATCGATTTTCAGTATCAGACTTCCCACTTCTTTACAGTCTGTACCGATGGCACGTCTGCTTTTGCATCATACATCCCCGTGCATCCTACACAGCAGAAGAAACGTTATTATTCCCGGGAACCTATTGAAGCAACAACTGCCATGCAGGCCTAAAATTCCCGCATAGCAGTTATTTTTTATTCTATATGTTTTCTAAGGTGTGTTATAAATATCATAAACTTCTTGGATTTGCTGTAAGGAGTCCATGCGGTAAGCCCTTAATAAAGAAAAAAGCAGGAGCCTTTCCAAATCACATGCCGAGGCCATTGGGATGCAGTGTGTTTTTCAGCAGGCGAAGCCGTTCAGGTTTCCCCATGCGAGTTGGGTTTTCATCAAACACCATAAACTTTTTGGATTTGTTATAAGGCGTCCATTCCGCAAGGCCTTCTCCATTTGGATTCCCTGTCTTGATAAAGTTGATCAGATACGCCAATATATTCTCCTGCAGCATGTAATCCTCTTTCCCAAACGGCCTCCAGGAATGGGACAGCCATCCATATAGGTAAATCAGATCGCTGCCATGCCAGGCTCCCTTTGTATCGCCGGGCAGCTGCCTGCGGAAATAGTAGGTATAGGTATCCACGCCGAGCTTGCGCTGGGATTTTGCTAAAAAGCCACACATCCAATAAAGCAAAAACGGCATGACATCCTCGGATGTGACTGAACACATGATCTTGACCGGGCAGGGCTGATTTTTAATCCCGCTGGTAAAATTCTCGTCATATACAGCATTGCAGAAACCGATAGACGACTTGGCCGAAACCTCCGCAAAAGCATCGTACAGTGTTTTGGCGGGCAGCTGCTTGAATTCCTCAATGGATTTACATCCGGTCCTCTCATACACTTGACGCCACTTGGCATACTCCTTGGTGTTATCGGGTTTCTGCTTGATGAAACTGGCCAGGCCCGCGCTGCTCTGGATAATCGCCTGCTTGAATATGCCTTTATTCAGCGGGGATTTGATCTGGGTCTCACAGCTGGTCGCGCCTGCACTCTGGCCAATCAGCGTCATATTGTTCACATCACCGCCAAAGCTTTGGATGTTGTGCCGCACCCAGGCAATGGCCGCCTGCTGGTCATAGTAGCCATAGTTACCGCTCTTTCCGTTCTCATCCTCAAGCTCCTTCATGGCAATGAAGCCGAAAATGTTCACCCGGTAATTCATGGCAACGGTTATGATTCCGTGCTTGGCCAAGAATGATCCGTTGCATTCCGGCGAGTTATTCTGCCCCGTAACCAAACCGCCGCCATAGATGATCACCAACACCGGGCAGTTCAGCGGGTTCTCCGGTGTCCAAATGTTCAGGTTCAGGCAATCCTCGGAATATTCAGACTGGAAATTTTGATAAAATTCATGCTCATAATGGTTTTGGGGGTCACTGGCATCCACCTGGACATAGGCGCGTTGCTGAATCGGGGCAGGCCCATATTTTTTTGCATCACAGATGCCTTTCCATGAGATGACCGGCTGCGGATATTCAAAACGCTTGGCGGTAGCATATGGAATACCCAAAAAGCAGTTTACGCCATCTTCCTGAAAACCTTCCACCACACCGCAGGGGGTGGTGACCTGAATTGTGTTCATAGATTGATCCTCCTAAGAAAGATATGGAAAAAGTCAGCTGAGCTGGGAGAACAAGAAAATTGCAAGGCCGAGAATGACCAGCACAATGCCGGTAGCCCGGTTCAGTGTTTTGGCGGAGGCCTTGTTGGCAAATTTCGCGGCAATCCGGGCCCAGAGCAGGGTAAAGACGAAGCACAGGACCAGGACCGTGAGATCCGGCATCCCGCCGATGGCAAAATGGGAGACGGCCCCGGTTAGGGCGGTAAAGGTCATGATGAATACACTGGTGCCGACGGCAGTCTTCAGCTCGTAGCCCAGGACGCTTATCAAAATTAGCAGCATCATCATTCCGCCTCCGGCTCCAACAAATCCGCAGATCAGGCCGATGAGGATACCGCACAGCACGCTTTGCACCGCCCGCTTGGCGGGGGATGCCTTGGACATATCCTCCTTGGTGGTCATCACCGGACGGACAATGAATTTGACGCCCAGCAGGAAGGTCATAAATACGGAGAAGCTGCCCATGGCTTGAGAGGGAACCAGACTGGACAGCCAGCTTCCCACCACAGTAAACAGCATTACGGTAAGCATCATGATCAGACCGTTTTTGACGTCCAGATTTTTGTTTTTTCCATAGGTATAGGCGGAGACGGCGCTGGCCAGTACGTCCGAGGAAAGGGCGATACCCACGGCCATATAGGGTTCCATATCCAAAAAGGTGATGAGCATAGGGCTGATTACCGCCGCCGCGCTCATACCGGCAAAGCCGGTTCCCAGCCCGGCGCCCATTCCGGCAAAAAAGGTGACAAGAATCGTGATCAGAATTTGCGGCATATTGAATTTCTCCATTTTTTGAAATTATATATGGGTAATGAGTCAGAGCTTGCCTTCCATACCGGTTTGTCCCGGAACAAGGATTCATTGCCCATAATGGATCCCTGTTTTACTTTCCCTCTTATTCCGTTCATACCGCATATTGCGCCATCATACCTTCTTGTATCTTTGCAGAATGCGGTTGAGCTGCTTCATGGCTGATTCATCGGCGCCTATCTGCTTGAGCAGGGAGACCAGCGTGATTCTCCCCATCATACGCTGCAAGGCGGGATTATCCTTTACCGTGCCCGCCACTTCGCCCCGGGCAGAAGCGGCCTTTGTAATCAGCTGATCGATGACCGCACCCGCCTCCGGGTGCTTACGGATGTCCGACAGCTTGTCGGCAATGGAGTAACAATCAGGGACGATATCCTCCTTGTCAAACCAGTTGATTACAGGAGCGGTTTTCCGGAAACGGTACTCCGGATTGGGCTGGGATACCTTTCGAACCCAGATCGCACTGTGACAGTCCCCGGCGGTTGCATGGATGGAGTGCTCCCCAGAGATGGGGACCTTGAACTTAAACACATGCTTTCCGGTCTGAGTCTCAAAGTGCCGTCCGTCCACGCTCAGGGTGACGGTTTTCTGATTGGAATAGACTGTAACTTCGGTTATATCCTCGGCCCGGTCCACATACCGTCCGCCCGCGACGTGAACAAAGGGATCGGTCTTGTTCCAGTAGGCTTTGTACAGGTAGAAGGCGTCCTTCTTGGTTTGGCGGTCGATGGTGACAAGGCCCTTCTGATTTTCGCCGTGCTTGCCGCCCTCGTCCCGTCCGTCGGCAGCAAAGTCGAAGATGTTCCATACATGGGTGGCCCACATCCAAGGACGCTGCTCGATCATCTCCAGCATGTGCTCATGGTAGACGCACTGGTAGCTCTCGGTATAGTCGCCCTTTTCGGGAGCAAGAGACTGGTACTGAGGGTTGGCGTCTGCGCCGTACTCGCTCAGGCCGATGCACCGGTTTGGGAACTTGGCGTGGTACTCGTCAAAGAATTCGTCGTTCTGCTCCAGGTCGCCTACATACCAGCCAAAATACAGGTTGTAGCTGTTCACATCCGGAATCTCCAGAAGAGGACTGTCGATGTCCAGCATGAATACATTTGCCATGGTGGTGGGACGGGTGGGGTCCAGCTTGTGGCACAGATCATTCAGCGCCCGGTGGTTTTCTATCAGGGAATCATTGACGGGGCTGGCGGCGGTGATTTCGTTGCTCAGGCCCCAGACGGCGATGGACGGGTGGTTATAGCACTGGACGATCAGCTCTTCCATTTGGGAAAGAGTGTTGGCCCGGCCGTTTTTCATGTGCATGGTGATATAGGGGATCTCGGCCCAGACGATGATGCCGTTTTCGTCGCACAGGTCGTAAAATTCCTGGGCATGCTGGTAGTGGGCCAGGCGCAGGGTGTTGGCCCCCAGCTCCCGGATGATCTCCATATCCTGCTTATGGTGCTCGCGGGTCAAAGCGTTGCCCACGCCCTTGCAGTCCTGGTGCCGGGCGCCACCCCGGAGGGGGTAGCTTCGGCCGTTCAGAATGAAGCCCTTTTGCGGATCGATCTTGTAGTTCCGGCAGCCAAAGCGGGTGGAGACGCGGTCGCCGCTGGGCAGGGTGGCCGTGGCGGTGTACAGGTAGGGATCGTCCACACCGTCCCACAGATGGACATTCTCAATGGTGAATTCCGCCTTGGCGTAACCATCCACGCTGGGGACGGTTTTGCTCTGCCCGTCCACGGTGACGGTCACTTCTTCCCCGTTCTGCCAGGTTTCCACGGTGAGGGCTGCGGATTTCGTTTCCAGGTTTACAATGGGGGTGACCTTGATGCCTGAGGTGCCACAGTAGCCCAGTTCAAAGTGGGAGGCAGGAACGATGATCAGGTTCACATCCCGGTACAGTCCGCCGTAGAAGGTGAAGTCCGCCTTCTGGGGATAGACCCGGTCGTTGCTGGAGTTGTCCACCCGAACCTCAACGGTGTTTTCGTCCTTTAATTCCGGAAGCTTGATCCGGAAGGTGCTGAAGCCGCCCTCGTGGTGGCAGAGGGCTTCCCCGTTGACCGAGACGTCCGCTGTATAGGCTGCGCCCTTGAATTCCAGCCAGGCTTCCTCGCCGGGATTTAGCGCAGGCTTGGGGAACTGCTTGGTGTAACGGCAGGCGCCCCGGTAGTAATCGTCGCCGCCGTCCTGGCCGTCTACTGCGTTCCAGGTGTGGGGCAGGGTGACGGGTTCGTCCTTTCCCTGCTTGGTAAAAAGCCAGCCCTCATTGAATGAAACAATTGTGCGCATAAACTTTCCTCCTGAACGTTTGTATAAATTGGCAATATCCAAAGGGTTTCCGGTATGATAAAATATCCTTATCAAAACAGTAGTGGTGCAGATGATGATACAGGAACCATTTAAAGATTTGGAGAAACGCATGGGTGTAGAGGAATTCAAAGACCTATTGTTATGCTGCGGCAACATCTACCTCTGGAAATTAGACTCCGGCGGCAATTTGCTACAAAGCAACTGCCCCGACGAAGCGGTTTTGGGCACAGCGTTTGAACTGCTCGGCTGTAAACAGCGCATCGTAGACTACGGCAGCAGCCACAGCCGCCCAATTTCGCTGAGAACCGTTCCCGGCCTGGTTTGGTATGCCGCTTTTGAGCGTGAGAACGGAGCGTTAAAGTTTATCTACGCGGTGGGGCCGGTATTTTACAATGACATCTCGGCAGCAGCGATTGAAAGCGGCATTCGGGGAATCTCAAAGGACAAGATCAGCGCGGAATGGAATACCCATTTTCGGAACGCAATCCGGCATATTCCCCTGATGCAGTGCACCGTTATGATGCTCTTGGTCCTGATGCTCCACTACTGCATTACAGGGGAGCGTCTTCAAATCAGTGATATCGACGCGGAGATCAATATCTCAATCCCAGAGATTTCACAAAAGCAGCCTTCCCACGACCGTTATCAGGTTTGGTCGGCGGAACAGGCCCTTCTGCAAGCCGTTCGGAACGGCGATCTGGATTATAAGCAGGCTTTGTCAGACGTTATGCGGCTGAGCACCGGTGTCAACGTGAACGGCAAAACCGCTCTGGCAAAGAGTAAGATTTCCATTATTGTGTTCGTATCCATCGTCTGCCGCGCGGCGGTGGAGGGAGGGCTGTCACCGGAAGAGGCCTATGGTTTGGGTGACAGCTATATTCAGATGGTGGAATCGATCGAAAACCCCTCCGATCTTGAGCCCCTTGCCATGTCCATGTATGATGATTTTGTACGCAGAGTCCATAACAACCGGACCAACCCAAAGTATAGCCGAGAAATCCAGAAGTGCTGTGACTATATCGAAATGCATCTGGGTCAAAAGCTTACAGCGGAGGTGCTGGCGGAGCGGACGGGATATGCCATGTACTATCTGACGAAGAAGTTCAAAGAGGAAACCGGCTTCACCGTCCGGAATTATGTGAAATATGCCCGGATGGAACGGGCCAAAATTCTGCTCAGCAGCACAAAGCTGTCTGTTGAAGACATATCGGCTCAGTTGGGCTTCGGCTCCCGCAGCCATTTCAGCCGGGAATTTCACGATATTGTAGGCAGCACGCCCATTGCGTATCGAAAGCGAAATACGAATGAATGATACGAAATCGGCAGGCCATTTTACTATGAAAGCTCCGTATTCATAGTAGGCAACCTTTAAAAACTACTTTTTGGTGTTTTGGGCGAGAGATTTTGTTCCAACAAAAGTTTTGGGAAGTCCGGAATACTTGGTGTATTGCGGACTTTTCAAAACGCATTGTTGGGGCAAAAGATCCGTTCAAAACCCAAAAGGGGAGTTTTTAGAGGTGCCCAGTAAATAATGGATTATAGTGCCAGCGTCTCGCCCCTGGCGGGGCAACCGATGCTGATGCACATAAATCCCCATGCACGAACTGCTTTCATGATTTATGGCGCAAGCATATTGCATGGGTATTTACTGTGAAAGCTTCGCATTCACAGTAAAAATTTTATTAAGGCAACACCGCATAATGGGGCAAGGAGATTCGGCGAGAGATTTTGACACAAGCGAAAGAATGGAAAATGCGGGAATACTGGATGTATTTTCCATTTTTCATACTGCACGATTGGGGCAAAAGATCCGCCGAAGCCCGCTGTCTCCACCCAGCGGTGTTGCCTTAAGTCAAGAATCGGCATGATTGGCTTCGGTTTCGTGAGATGAACTTCTTTGAAGGCAAATGGATTGAATGCTCAGTTCCTTGGATCCATGATAACGCAAAATCAGGGGCTGAATGCCAGACTGAAAACGGCATGGGATCTCCATCCATGTGCGGGAGGGTTTGATCAAAGTAGGAATTTCTCCATGCTCCCCCAATACGGTTATCTTTGCCCTTCCGCTGGTTTTGTAACGCAGAATCAGGACATACTCCCCCGCGGCTAGATGAAAGTATTTGTATACAATCCGGGCTCTATTGGTCGCGACAACGATCTGCTGTCCGTCTTCGCAGGTGATATGCGGGATCTTCGCACTGGAAACACCGTTTCCGATATGGGGCATTTTTCCGCTATACAGATTGCAGCAGATAGACGCCGGATATGTGCGGTTCGATTCCAATGGCCCGCAAAACCCCTGTGAAGTAATTTCCACTTGAGGAATCCTCCCGTCAGGCAGAATCTCAACAGGTTCCGCGCATGCCTGCCGGGAATAACCGCTTTTATGGGTGTTGCGGTGGTAGAAAACATACCATTTTCCGCGAATACACTCGATACTGCCGTGATTGGTACCCGTGGCGTTCAGCCTGTCCCGATCTTTGCGGCCTTCATAGCCCACATCGCCATTGGAAACGATGGTTCCGCCGTAGGTAAAGTCTCGGTCCGGGTAAGCGCTTGTGGCATAGCAAAGCTCATGGCCCTTGATAGAGGAATAAATGAAATAATAGGTGCTCCCGAGCTTCCGGATTGAGCTTCCCTCAAAGAAAGGATGCTTTTCAAAGGAGGTTCCCTTCACACGACTGGGCATAACATGGATAGGCTGCGATTGAATCGTCAGCATATCATCCGCCAGCTCCACATGATTCGCGCCCATGACGCCATCCGGATCGGATTGGATTTCCTCCACACTTTTGCCAAACATATTGCTTTCCACCTTGTGGAAAATAGGATCCAACAGCTTTCCACGCTCATGGAACGGATACCATGTGCCATAGTAGAGCCGAATGGTGCCATTGTCATTGATCAGCGCCGGATCAAAGGTGACGAATTTCAACATGGGGCTGCCGTCTGGATTGCGAACACAGCCATAATATTCATAGTTTCCGTCGGGGGTATCGCAGACGGCAACGCTGATCTGCTGGCCGTAGCCGCCCACGCCTTTTTCGCCAGACATACAGTAATAGAGATAAAACCTGCCGTCATTGCCCTGCACCACATCGGGCGCATACATATATTTCAGCTTTTCGCCATACTGCGGGTCCTGATCCGCGCGGTAAGATGTCCCTTTACAGCTCCAACTTTCCAAATTGTCCACCGGGGCGGACCAGAATTCATAGCTGAGCATACAGTAGGTGTCACCGCCGGCTTGATCATGGGAACCGAACAGATACACTCGGTCGCCAAACACATGAGGTTCCCCGTCCGCTATATAGGTATCCAGGGGTAAAAACGGATTTGCCATATTTCTCAACACATCCTTTCCTAAATACCTTGACACGGTATATATTACGATATTCTCGCGGGTGTTGATATTTCAATCCTCGCTTTTTTGTGCTTTTTTTCATCAATATACTTTATAATAGCTAATTTTGTCACGGAAAATCAAAATTAGGAATATATTTTTGATAAGGTGCACTTTATGATATACACAGCGGACGGATTCTCCCGCCCCCCGAAAAATGAATAGGAGGACTCTACTGTGAAATCTAAGGC
>OJSC01002349.1_pt1 | contig 15245 bp, 12 predicted proteins | sample 1599361 | NCBI WGS metagenome assembly OJSC01 (sample SAMN04168656, study PRJEB22393) | human gut metagenome | biome: human gut microbiome; feature: stool | host: Homo sapiens | collected 2014-03-17 | reverse complement strand
AAAGCAGTATCATGGAGAGGTTACGATCGACCGTTATGGAAGAAGAATTCCGAAACATGCACATGGAACGACCAATCTGAAACGGCAGACTTCCTCAACCAAGATGATAACGGATGCAGTAATAGAGTTATATGACAGGATCGTTGACAGAAACCTGCTTGTCAGAAGAATCAATATCACAGCGAACAGGCTTGTGGATGAAAGTTCTGTCAAGAAAGAAGAAGTATATGAGCAGCTGGATCTTTTTACGGATTATGAGGAGCAAAGGAAAAAGCAGGAAGAGGAAGAGGCTGCGCTGGATCGCGAAAAACGTATGCAGGAAGCAATGCTCAGTATCAAAAAGAAATTTGGAAAAAACGCTGTACTGAAGGGGATGAATCTTCAGGAAGGTGCAACCGCCAGGGACAGAAATGAACAGATTGGCGGTCATAAGGCGTAAAGGAGTTGAAAGAGGATGAAAAATAATTCTTATGACGATATCATTAATTTACCGCATCCGGTCTCTAAGAATCATCCGCAAATGCCACTTCGGGATCGGGCAGCGCAATTTGCTCCTTTTGCAGCCCTGACCGGACATGATGCTGCGATAAAGGAAACGGCAAGATTAACCGATGAAAGATTGGAACTGAGCGAGGAAGCGATTGCTCAGCTGAATGAAAGAATCAATATAATCAGAAATAATATCGGTATAGAACAGAAAGTATCGATAACTTATTTTATTCCCGATGCAAAAAAAGCAGGCGGCTCCTATGTTACGTGCCCTGGTATTGTAAAAAAGATAGACGAATACGAGCATACCATCATTATGACGGATCAAACGGTTATTCCAATCGAGCAGATAAGTGATATTAAATGTGAAGAGTGGTAAATCTGAGAGTTGGATGGCGGAAAGTATCGCATTCCGATGTTATGTGAAAGACTGGCTGGAAAAACAGGGATACTGTTAAAAAATACCCATTATAATTATAAGCCAAAGAATATGAATAGTGCTTATCTATTACTGTTTCGAAACTTCCCAGGGGTGGTATTATAATACTTATGAAAAAGTTCACAAAAATAACTGCTATTTGAAAACCCGCAGGTATATGCTATCTCAGTAACAGACATTGTAGTATTTTGAAGAAGAAAAACAGATTTTTCCAAACGATAGCGATTTAGATATACCATTGGGGAAGTATTCAAATATTTCTGAAAAAGGGAAGTGCATTTTGTCTTGCAGCAATTTCCTGAGGATGAAATATCTTTAAGCATAATTTTTTGGGAATAATTTTTTTGCACATATCCGATCATTGTAGTAAGAGCCAGAGTATCCTCTGTATCTTTATCATAATCTGGAAAATAGTTCATATTTTCAGCAAGGAGGCGAAAAATATGAACGGTTTTTTCCAGCGTAATAAATGGCTGTATTTCATCCACATTTTTTTTGTAAAGCATTTCAAGGTCACGAAGAATAGAATTCTGCCACAGGATAGACGGATTCAGTGGCTGATAGGGAAAATGAATATTCTGTATCAGGGGATTTAGACATTTTTCCACAAAATAAGTATTTACAGAAAGCAACTGCGGAGATAACATAATACAGGTAAAGAGACATTCTGTATGAGTATCGGAATAGCCATAATGAAAGCAGCGGCTGTTTACAAAAATTCCTTCACCTGCTTGCAAAGAAATCTTCTGACCATTCACATCATAAAACATCTGTCCCTCTAAAATCAGAATAAATTCCAGATCGTCATGCCAATGACTGACTGCACGAAAATCAGGATAGCGTGAAAGCTGTCCCTTTTTTATATATGCAGGAAAGTCTGGATTGTTATAGGCAACATTTTCAGATGCATCTGAATTTAAAACAATGCTTGGACATACTTCCATCAAAATAATCTCCTTTTCGAACGTTTGTTATATTATTATAGCTGATTATGGTATAAAAATCAATAAAATTGGTTTATTTTTATATTGTGCACAGAAAGGAAAAATTGTAGATGGGAAACGAATTCACAAATAAGATTTTGAAACTTGCTCTGCCCATTACAGCACAACAATTTATGTTAGCACTTGTAAGTGCATGCGATGCTTTTATGTTGGGAGGATTAAATCAGAACTCTCTGTCAGCAATTTCGCTGGCTTCGCAGATCACCTTTGTTTTTAATTTGATTTTAACAGCACTTACAATAGGGGAAAATATGTTTGTTGCACAGTATTATGGAAAAAGAGATTTTGATGGATTACGGACATCAGCAGGACTTGTATTAAGATATGTATTCATAATTTCCATTCTCTTTCTGCTTGCAACATTCTTTATTCCTGAAATGCTCATGCGACTGTTTACAAACGATACTATATTGATTGATTATGGTATTAAGTATTTGAAAGTGATTGGATTATCCTATATCTTTTCAGGGGTTCTGCAGGTTTTGCAGGGAATCTTGAAAAATTGTGGTTATGCAGGTAGATGTACCATAATAAGTGCAGTTGTTGTCTGTGTTAATATTATACTGAATGTTATTCTGAATGTTATTCTGATTTACGGATACATGGGCTTTCCAAGAATGGAGATTGCAGGTGCGGCACTGGCTACTGTCATTGCAAATGGACTTGGTCTGGTTATTACGATTTATATTTTGCACCTGAAAAAGGAATTTTGGATTGGAGTAAAAGACATAAAAAGCAGGGAAGTCCATATAACGAGGAAATTCTGGAAACATGTCTATCCGGTACTTTTTAATGAACTTGCCTGGGGCGGTGGATTTACGATGTATTCTGTCATACTTGGACATCTTGGTTCCGATGCTATCGCAGCCAATTCTATTGCAAATATAACCAAGAATCTTTTAATCTGTGGTTGTACCGGTTTTGGATATGGTGGAAGTATTATTGTCGGAAATCTGCTTGGTAAAGGGAACTTATCTGAAGCAAAGAAAAACGGAAATATTTTATGCAAAACTTCGGTATTTTTGGGCGTGGTGACGGCTGGAGTGATTTTTCTTGCGACACCTGTAATCCTGCATTTTACGAATCTGACTGATATAGCAACAGGATATTTAAAGAATATGCTGTTTATAAGCAGCTATTATGTAATAGGAAAATCAATTAATTCTATGACAATAGGTGGTATTTTTCCAGCAGGGGGAGATACAAAATTTGGATTAATATGTGATGTGGTTACCATGTGGTGCTTTGCAGTTCCACTGGGATGTATCGCAGCATTTGTATTTAAATTGCCAGTAATGATGGTGTATTTTGTCTTAAATCTGGATGAACTGGTAAAACTTCCGGCAGTATTTAAACATTATAAACAATATAAATGGTTAAAAAATTTAACAGAAATGGAGAATTAAATTATGGATATGAAAAAAAGAAGAGATATGCAGCTTGCTTACATTTCAGATGAAGCGGTTATGGAAGAACAGAGGATAGGTAGAAAAATTCTGCAAAAACTTAATTTTGCAGATCGGTCGGATTTTGATGGGATTGCAGAAATAGTAAAAGAACTTTTGGGAAAATCGGAAGGTGCATGGATTAACCCACCTTTTTACTGCGATTATGGTTCGCATATAGAAGTAGGTAAAAATTTCTTTGCAAATTATAACTGTACAATTATAGATGTGGCAAAGGTAAAAATCGGTGATAACTGTCAGATGGCACCCAATGTATCTATTTATACGGCAGGACATCCAATTTATCCAGATACGCGCAATTCTGCTTTTGAATACGGAAAAGAGGTTACCATCGGGGATAATGTATGGTTGGGAGGAAATACAGTAGTGTGTCCGGGAGTACATATTGGAGACAATGTGGTAATTGGTGCAGGAAGTGTTGTAACAAAAGACATTCCGGACTGGTCCATTGCAGCTGGAAATCCATGTCGTGTGATTAGAAAAATAACAGATGAGGACAGGAGAAAATTGTTTCACAATGAAGAAATTGATGATGAAGCATGGGATATGATATGTGCACAGGCGGAAAAATAATATGATCATGAGAGAACGGATTGCAGCCGGATAATTATCAGCAGATTATTGTGAAGGGCTTCCGGAAGATCGGATAAACTGTAAAAAAGGAATGATTCAGTTTAATTCGGGAGTTTTTTTGGGTATAAACATCAATGCTGTTGTATTGCGGGTTATATTTTGCAAATATTGTTCTCATCGTATCATATCTCCCTAAAGCCAATTGAGTCTGTAAAATGCCTTATGAATTATAAGATTTTGATCAGTCTTTTTCTTCATAACTTCATGGTTCCTTTAACAAAAAAACATAAAAAATCAGAATAAAAATCCATCGAGTTCGATAAATGCATGACTCGATGGATTTTTTTCTATTGGTTAATCAAAACTTTACTGCCCATAAAAGAGGAATTGCAATGATGTTTTTTGTCTAAAACTGTATTTTAAATAATGCAGTTTTTTAAATGTGTAGAATATCAGATTATGAAAGACAAAAAAATATACAAAACAGGTAAAAATACTGAGAAGAAAATAGAAAGAACAAATGTATAATAAAGTTACTAAAAAATACAAAAAAATAAACAGAAAACAAACAATTTAATGAATGGAGGAAGGGAAAATGAAAAGTAATACTGTTATTTTTACTGAACCATATAAGGCTGAAATACAAGAAATTGATTGCCCTAAGCCAGGAAAATCAGAGGTTTTGATTCGAACGGAACAAACCTTAATTAGCACAGGAACGGAATTAACTTTCTTGACTGGGGAATGTCCGGAAAAATCAAAATGGTCAGAATATATTCACTATCCGCAAAAGAGTGGTTACTCAAATGTGGGTATTATTGAAGAAGTAGGTGAAGGTGTTTCAAAGGATTTAATTGGAAAACGTGTAGCAAGTTTCAGTGGACATTCACAGTATGTCATTGTGAATGTAAATGAGCTTCGTATGATTAATTATGAAATTAAACCAGAAGAAGCAACATTTTTTGCACTTGCAGAAACAACGATCAATGGAATTCGAAGAACTGGTATCGAATTAGGAAACAGGGTTGTAGTATATGGAGCTGGTATTGTAGGTCAACTGGCGGCCAGGTTTTTACTTGCAGGAGGATGTACAGAAATTTTTGTGGTAAACAGGAGTGAAGCAAGACTGAAGCATTTACCTGATCAGAGGGCAATTATTCCGATTTGCTCCACAAAAGAAGATCCAATCTCGATTATAAAAGAATATACATATGGGGATATGGCAGATATTGTTATTGAAACAACGGGAAATGCAGATGCGATTCCGGAAGAATTTTTAGCTTTGCACCAGCAGGGAAAGCTTTGTATGTTGAGTTCACCTAAGAAAAAGACCTTAATTGATTTTCATGATTGTTGTAATGCAGTAAGTGTAAACATTATTGGCGCACATACATCTTCACAGGCACCGGTAAAAACTTATGACAATCCGTGGACATGTGAAAGAAATAGTGAAACATTTTTTAAGTTGATTTACAACAAACAGGTAGATATGTCAGAAATGATTACACATCGTGTAAGCTATAAAGAGGCACCGCAGATGTATCAGATGCTGTTAAAGGATCGCACGCAGGCAATGGGTGTTGTTCTGGATTGGAGATAAGATGAAGGGTAGTAAAGAAGAAATTAAGGCAATCGATTTACGTAGCGATTATAAAGTAAATCCGATAGGAATTCACAATGTAGCTCCACGCTTATCCTGGAGAATGACGGCGTATGGAAAAAACCGCAAACAGAGTGCCTACCAGATTCAGGTATTTAAAAAGGAGTCGGATATTAAGGAAGTTCTTGTCTGGGATAGCGAAAAAGTTTATTCCGGCGAATCTGTGAACATTCCGTATAAAGGAAAGCAGCTTGCATCCAGAGAGAGGGTTTATTGGAAAGTTCGTATATGGGATGAAAAGGAAAATGTTTCTGAATGGAGTGAGGAGGCTTTTTTTGAAGCCGGTTTATTAAATAAGACGGATTGGGAAGCAGAGTGGATTTGTGCGCCAGAGAAGGCAGCAGCGGTTTATTTTAGAAAAGTCTGCAATATAGAGAAGCAGCCGAAATCCGGGCGGTTGTATATTTCCGGGTTAGGGTATTACGAAGCTTATCTTAACGGAAAAAAATGTGGGGAAGATGTTCTCACGCCGAATCGAACGCATTATACGGAACGAGTTTTTTACCATACATATGATATAACAACTGCGGTTGTTCACGGAGAAAATGTTTTTGGTGTTGAGCTTGGTAATGGATGGTATAACCAAAAAGATAAAATTAACGAAAAAAAATTATGGTATGGATATCCAAAGCTTTTGTTCCAGATTGAAATAGAATATGCAGATGGAGACAAAGATGTATTTATAAGCGATGAAAATACGAAATGGCATGAAAGCCCTAGAATTTATAATAATATTTATTTTGGAGAAATATATGATGCACGTAAGGAGAGTATAGGCTGGCGAGAAAAAGATTTCGAAGACCTGGATTGGAAATTTGCAGGTAAAGCAGAGAAACCAGGCGGAGAATTAACCAAACAGAAAGCTCCGTCAGATCAAAAGATTTGCGAACTTTTTCCAAAGAAGATCAGTGAAGTAACGCCCGGAATGTATGTGATTGATTTTGGTCAGAATATGACTGGCTGGGTTAAAATGAGGGTATCTGGCAAAGAGGGAGATAAGGTTCAGTTACGGTTTGGTGAAGAACTATGGCCGGATGGGAAAATAAATTATTATAGTACTGGAAGCGGGTGGAAACAGCAAAAAGATATTTATATTTTAAGTGGAAAAAAAGAAGAATATTATGAACCGGCATTTACGTGGCATGGATTTCGATATGTAGAGGTACAGGGATATCCGGGAATCCCAAAGAGGGAAGACTTTGTGGCGGTGCATATTCGGGCAGGTGTCGAACGGTCAGGTAAATTTATATGCTCTAACGCATTGATCAATCAGATTCAGAAAGCAAGTCTGTGGTCGATGGAGAGTGGTTTACATGGAGGCATTCCACTTGATTCTCCTCACAGAGAACGGCAGGGGTATGGAGGGGATGCATTGATTACAGCAAAAGCTATGATGTATAGCTATGACATGCACGAATTCTATTCCGACTGGATGGATGACTTTATAGATGCACAGGACAAGACAACAGGATTTTTGCCACACACAGTACCATGTCAGGACGGCGGTGGTGGTCCGGCCTGGGGCAGTGCTTTGATTATTATCACATGGCTTATGTACCGTTACTACGGAGACACGAAGAGTGCAGAAGAGTATTTTGATAATATGATTCATTGGATGCAATTCCTGCAGACCGGAATGGAAAAAGGAATTGTTGAGGGTGAAGGTACAGATAAGGACTGTCTTGGAGAATGGTCGACACCTGGAGAAATTTTAATACCTCCGCGATTTGTTAATACTTTTTTCTATGCATATAATGCGAAACTTATGACAGAATTGGCAGAGGTGCTTGGCCGGTCAGCAGATGCAGAGTATTTTCAGAATCAGTATAATGAAACAGTGCTTAGCTTTAGAAACGAGTTTTATGATTCTAAAAATGGTAGGTACAGTATTGGGGCACAGGGAACGGAAGCATTTGCGAATAAGTTGGGTGCTATCAGAGAAAGAGAACTTTGCGAAGTAAAACAGTATTTGGAGAAACATATTACCAAGGAGTGCGAAGGAAACTTAGATACAGGAATTTTTGGGACACCATTATTATTTGAAACACTTGTTGAATTTGGCCTTGGTGAAGTAGCCTATCATATGATTACTAGCGTAACGTATCCAAGCTATGGATATATGATTACAAATGGAGCCACTACATTATGGGAATACTGGGAAAAAGAGTATGGATTTTATCAGTGTCCTGCGAATCATAATCAGCCGATGTTCGGCAGTATAAGCAGCTTCTTTTACGAAAAGCTGGCTGGAATTAAGCCATTAAAGCCGGCATACAAGAAAATTGAAATTAAGCCGGCAATGATAGGAGATCTCAGATTTGTATCATCCAGTGTAAAGACACCGTATGGAGAAGTCTGCATAGATTGGGAGAGAAACGAAGACGAAATTTTAGTGTCTGTGGTAATTCCGCCAAATACGGAAGCAGTTTTGCTGATTCCAGGACAAGAAAGAAAAGAAATTGGATCTGGTAACTATCAGTTTAGATATGTTGCATGTGAGAAATAATAAGAAATACAGCTTGCCTTTTTTAGCAGGCTGTATGACTATGAAAAACTGGAGTTAACACGATAAAAGTTTTAAGTTTATCAGTATGAAGATTGTGAGAGATTATAATTTATGGAAGGGTGATAAAAAATGTCTTACAGAAGTCATGAAATTTTACAGGGTCCCGGGTATGCAAATGTAAGAGCTTTATATAAAGCAGACGGATATGCAGAAGAGGAACTGAAACGCCCAATCATTGGGATTGCAAATGCATATAATTCGATTTGTCCGGGTCATATTGTCCTGCGCCAGATGGCAGAAAGAATTCGTGAAGGAATTCAGGCGGCAGGGGGGATGCCAATTGAATTTGGAACAATTGGTGCCTGTGATGGAATTGCAATGGGACACGAGGGCATGCGTTATATCCTTCCGGCAAGAGAAATGATTGCAAATGATGTGGAGGCAATGGTGCAGGCTCATCGTTTAGACGGCATTGTATTACTGGGAAGCTGTGACAAAATTATTCCGGGAATGTTGATAGGAGCAATGAGGGTAAATTTGCCTGCAATTTTTATTAATGGAGGACCAAGTCTTCCGGGACATATGGCAGATGGAAATCCCTATGGAGGAGAGTGGATCGACCATTCCTGTATTCAGCAGTCGGAAGGAGCTTTACAGGCAGAAAAGATTACAGAAAAAGAGTTTAAGTGGATAGAGGATAATGCAATGCCGACAGTTGGATCCTGCGCGATGCTTGGTACAGCAAATACAATGGGATGCCTTGCAGAAGCTATGGGAATCATGCTGCCAGGTTCAGCTACGATTCCGGCAGTATATAGTAAACGTATGGCCGCCGCTTACAATAGTGGAAAAGCAATCGTTGATTTGGTACATAAGAATATAAGGATTCAGGATATTATTACAAAAAGGGCGCTGGCAAATGCAATAATGGTAAATTCAGCGATGGGAGGGTCAACAAACGCTGTATTGCATTTGCTGGCAATTGCACATAGCGGAAAAATTAATTTAACAATAGATGATTTTGAAACGATCAGCAGTGGGATTCAGCATTTGGTGGCTATGATTCCGGCTGGAAAATATACATTGTTTGATTTCTTTGAAGCTGGCGGCGTACAGGCTTTGATGAAAGAGATGGAAGAAAAACTGTATGTGGATGCATTAACATGTACAGGAGATACATTATATGAGAATTTGATGCATGCAGAGAATAGATCTCGGGAAGTAATTCATGCAATTCAAAATCCAGTACATAAGCGAGCAGGTATTAAGATCCTGTATGGAAATATAGCACCCGACGGTGCGGTAACGAAGCCGTCAGCAATTCCAGAAGAGGCAGTACACTTTTGTGGAAAAGCAAAGATTTATGAAAGTGAAGAATCGGCGTTGACAGGAATTCGGAATGGAGAAGTACAAGGTGGGGAAGTTGTTGTGATTCGAAATGAAGGACCCAAAGGTGGACCAGGGATGCCGGAAATGTATAAAGCTATGAAGCTGTTAGTTGGCTTAGGCTTGGGATCGAAGGTATGTCTGATTACAGATGGCAGATTTTCAGGATCAAACAACGGGTGCTTTGTGGGGCATATTTGTCCTGAAGCTGCAGACGATGGAGCGATTGCATATTTACAGGATGGGGATATGATATCAGTCGATGTGGAAAATGGAAAAATTGATGCAATAGATGTAGATTTTGAAGAACGAAGGAAAAAGAAATACATATGTCATCAAAAGGTAGAAGGATATTTGTACCAGTATGCAAAAAATGTGACATCTGCATCAAAAGGAGCAGTGATTCCCACTTATGAGAACGAATGATAGATGCAGCATCGTTAATAATTGAGGGAAAGAGGCAGTAGTGTAGTGTGAAAGAAAGTAGAGGAAGACCATAAATTGACGCACTTGAATAAGCTGTCTAAGGCAGGCAACTTTTTAAAGTGTTATAGAGTTAGAAAATTAAATCAAGAAGCTAATGGTTCATCAGGAGGAAATAATCCCTCTCGTTGTAATAGTTTCTTGGCTTGCTTGATAGCTTTTGCTTTTTGTTTTTCAACAAGAGCTACAGGCATATCGATTTTGTAAAGATCGCTCGGATTCCACTGCTCACCAGTAGACAGCATCTGATAGATAGCAGTAAGAATCATACGGGCAATAGCGATAATGGCTCTTTTCTTGCCACGGCGTTTGACAAGAGAATCATATTTCTTTTTGTAGTAAGGAGATTTGTCAGATTTTACGGCTGCATGAGCACACTGTACTAATGCAGGTTTGAGGTAGATACCGGCACGTGTAATCCGAACAGACTTCTTCTTACCAGCAGACTCATTGCTGCCTGGCGTTAAACCAGCCCAGCAACACAAACGTTTAGAACTTGAGAACTGAGACATGTCAGTACCGATTTCGGAGATGACAGTGATTGCACTATCACGTTTGACACCCGGAATGGTACAGAGAAACTGGACAGCATCTTCTTTGGATTTGAGCCTCCTAAGAAGCTTAGATGCGATTTCTTCGTGGTTAATAGATGTACCCGATTGTTCAAGCAGATAGTCGATAATGGATGTGGATGACTTCCCAAAGATATCGGAAACAACAGAATCTAATGCAACATTACAAACGGTAAGAGCATTCTGATATCTATTCTTTTCACTTGAACGGCAGGAAACAAGCTTGTAACGATAGCGAGTGTATTCCCTAAGAATACGGACTTTCTTGCAAGTAATATAATTGCCTTTGACAAGTCCAAGGCGGAACAAATCTCCAATCCATTTAGAATCTTTTGTATCATCTTTGTTGCCTTTCACCGCCTTTACCCATTTAGGATTGGCAATGACAACATTGATATCATCTTCCAGAAGATTAAAGACAGGAACTCAGTATTTACCTGTGGATTCCATGCAGACATTATGGCAATCATTGTCGAGAAGCCATTGCTTGAATTCAAGAATTGAATTGTTAAAGGTGGAAAAGCGCTTCTTTTGGTAAGAAGGCTCAATGCCACCAGTGGTTTTTACAATTGTGGCAACGAGAAAAGATTTGTGGACATCGACACCACAACAGGTTTGATAAGTAACTTTCATAGTCAGACTCCTTTCGTGAATGATAAGAAGCCATTGACTGAACTGCCACACAATTAAACGAAAGGCTTAAACAATTCTTAGTGTACGGATTCATGATGTCACTTATTTGTGCTTGAAAAGGCAGAACTTACACTGATTAGTATGCTGTCTAAAACGAAGAAAGTTATTACAACTCCTCCTCCCGTGCTTTGTAGTGTAGCTTCTTGCAAACTATTTTACAGCACAGTGTAGAGAGTTGGAACACTTTCATTACTATTTGCGCCGCCAGCCGAAGGCGGCGGAATGGAGATTAGTATGAAGGATTTTCAGGAAAAAATTGAAAAAATAGGAGTTATTCCGGTTATCGTAATCGATGAAGCAAAAAATGCAGAACCGCTTGCAGAAGCATTAGTGGCGGGTGGGCTTCCGTGTGCGGAAATTACATTTCGAACACAGGCTGCGGAAGAAAGTATCCGCATTATGACGCAAAAGTATCCCGAGATGATAGTTGGAGCTGGGACTGTTTTAAATGTAGAACAGGTTGAACGTGCGATGAATGCAGGTGCACGATTTATTGTTTGTCCCGGGTTTGATTCAAAAGTGGTTGACTATTGCCTGGAACGAAAAATTCCAGTTTTACCTGGATGCGTTACACCATCTGAAATAATGCAGGCGATCGCCTGTGGTTTAAAAATGGTGAAATTTTTCCCGGCGGTTCAGTTTGGTGGGGTGGCAATGATTAAAGCGTTGGCAGCACCGTATAATGAAATGAAATTTGTGCCGACCGGTGGAGTAAATAAAGAGAATTTAAAAGAGTTTCTTTCGTATAAGGCAGTAGCAGCTTGCGGGGGGAGCTGGATGGTAAAAAGGGAATGGATTCAGAACGGTGAATTTGACAGAATCCGAAGTCTGGTAATAGAAGCTGCAAAATTAAAAGGTGAAATCAGGTCAGAAAATAGAAACGAAAAAAGGAGATAATGAAAAAATGGATTTACATCTAAAGGAATCGTGTGAATGTAAATATGATGCAGTTTCACTTGGCGAAGTAATGCTGCGACTGGATCCGGGTGAAGGAAGAATTCGCACTGCGCGTTCATTTCGAGTTTGGGAAGGCGGCGGAGAATATAATGTGATTCGAGGCCTGAGTAAGTGCTTTGGGTTAGATACAGCAGTTATTTCTGCATTTGCCAAAAATGAAGTGGGAATGTTGTTAGAAGATCTGATCTGTCAGGGAAAAGTAGATACATCATTGATTAAGTGGGCAGATACTGATGGAATAGGACGGGTATGCAGAAATGGCCTGAATTTTACAGAACGAGGATTTGGAATCCGCGGAGCGTTAGGATGCTCGGATCGTGCGAATACTGCAATTTCCAAGGCAACTTCGGCAGATTTTGATTTTGAATATATTTTTGGAAAGCTTGGTGTACGCTGGTTTCATACAGGAGGAATTTATGCAGCACTTTCAGAAAAATCATGTGAAACGGTAGTGGATGCAATAAAAATTGCCAAAAAATATGGTACAATTGTTTCGTATGATTTAAATTATCGCCCATCTATGTGGTCTGCAATTGGTGGTATTGAGAAAGCGCAGGAAGTAAATAAAGAAGTGGCAAAATATGTAGATGTAATGATTGGAAATGAAGAAGATTTTACTGCGTGTTTGGGATTTGATGTAGATGGTAATGATAATGAATTAAAGAAATTAAATCTTGAAGGATACGAGCGCATGATTAATAATGTAGTAGAGAAATATCCAAATCTGAAAATGGTGGCAACGACGCTTAGAGAGGTAAAGACGGCCACTGTGAATGATTGGGGTGCTATTTGCTGGGCAGAAGGTCGAATTTATAATTCAAAAAGGTATGAGAATCTTGAGATTTTAGATCGCGTAGGCGGTGGAGATTCTTTTGCATCTGGTCTGATTTATGGGATGTTGACGACAGGAGATCCGGAAACAGCACTTGAATTAGGAGTGGCACATGGAGCGCTTGCAATGACAACACCTGGAGATACGAGTATGGCAAACCGAAAAGAGGTTGAGGCGGTTATGCGGGGGGCTGGCGCACGAGTGAAGCGATAAAATGACAGGAAGGAGCAAGGGTAAAATATGAGAGCACTGGATGTACATGCTCATTTGGGCAAAGATGTTGTGTTTGGACATGTAATTACAGAGGAAAATTTACTGGATGGCTATAAGGATACGATCGTACAGGGAGCAATTGTACAGCCATCGTTACCACGTTTTTCATTAAAGGCAAATAAAGAAATCCATGATAGAATTTTTGAATTTTCGAAGTGTGATAAAATGAAAATCTGGGGGATGGCATCTATTTATCCGCATTTTACACAGGAAGAATATAGAGAAGAAGCTATTCGGTGCGTAAAAGAGCTTGGTTTTGTAGGATTGAAATTAACACCAATTGGTCACGCCTGTGATCCTGAATCAGAGGATGGCATGTATGCTTTTTCTGTGGCAGCTGAGTTGGGTGTGCCGATGATGGTTCATACCGGATCAGGAATACCATTTTCAAGTCCGATGCATATTTTGAAAGCTGCAAAAGAGTATCCTGAATTAAAAATTGTAGTGGCACATGCGGGAATGGGAGTGATGGCCAGAGAAGCGGTTATTTTGGCGCAGATTTGTGAAAATGTGTATCTTGAACCGACTTGGACCGGTGTTGCAGATATGGGCATGATTTATAAGGAACTGGGGGCAGGGAAGATAATGTTTTCTTCAGACCACGTAAACAATGTTACTGTGCAATATGAAACAATAAAAACCGTTGTGCCAGAAAAAGAAATGGAACAAGTGTTATATAAAACAGCAGAAAGTGTGTATAAAATCACGTTATAGAGGGATATGAATATACGTAAATTAATGAAAGAGAAAGTAAGCAGAGTAAGTATTTCCAGCAAAATGTCAATTGTTATGACCGTGTCGATTGTTTTAATCCTCACGGTCTTTCTTGGCGTAAACAGATATTATAATTCATTTTTCGTGTATCAAAAACTTGAAAATGCGTCTTTGACATATTTGGATAGTATAGATAGGATGATGGAAAATTTAGTAGACACTTTGGATGGTTATTCAAGAATTTGTTTTTCCAATGCAGGAGTTCAGGAGTTACTGGATAAAAATTCGAGTGGGCAGGTTGATTTTTCATTGCAGGACAATGTTAATAATTATCTGTGGGAACTGGTTGTAAATGTAAAGCAGATAGAATCTATTTATTTGTATAGTAATAATGGACTGGTAGCCTCAGCAGATAGGCAGGAGCTGCATTATCCACGATATCGTTGTATTAAAGATTATGAATGGTATGATGAAGAGGAATATGGGGAATATCATGTTGATTTTTCGAGCGATGATTTTTACAGAAAAGGTGATATGCCGGAGATTAGTTTCAGAAGAGCAGTAAGAAGTACGACTAATTTTAAAAAAATCGGTTATATGATTATGACGGTCTCTTCCGATGTATTAAAGGATTTTTTAGTGGCGGATAATGCGGACAAATATGAAAGGGTATTTTGTCTTTTGAATAATGAGGAATCTGTAATTGTGATCTCTGATAATGTGTATATGGACGAAATGCAGAAAATCGGAAAAGACATGATTCAGAATGAAAAAGCAATGGTGCTCCGGAATATGTTTGATGAAAAATATATGTTTTGTATTTTGAAATCGGAGGAAGGATATTATATGGATGCTATTTCGGTAGAGGATGCCTATCAAAGAAATCGAGAGAAAAGTTTAGTGGATATTGCATTGATTATTTTACAGGCTATGCTCACCCTGGTTTGCATTGTTATGATTTCTAAACTATATACACGACCGATAAAGGAGCTGATGATTGCGATGCGCTGTCTGCAAAACGGTGTATTTCAGCCAGTGAAAATGAATTCTGCTCATTACGAAATACAGGAACTAATACATGTTTACAATGAAATGGTAAAAAAAATCAATGAATTGCTGGAAAAAACAAAGGAGGCAGAACGATTAAAGGGAAAAGCAGATTTAAAAGTGCTTACTGCACAGATAAATCCTCATTTTT
>OJSC01002313.1_pt1 | contig 15461 bp, 7 predicted proteins | sample 1599361 | NCBI WGS metagenome assembly OJSC01 (sample SAMN04168656, study PRJEB22393) | human gut metagenome | biome: human gut microbiome; feature: stool | host: Homo sapiens | collected 2014-03-17 | reverse complement strand
TGTGGCACTTCCTTTCCATCAAGCTGTACATAGAATGGTGCTTTCTCCCTATGTATCACATCAAGTTCCATTGTTTCTGCTGTGTTCTCATAACTGCCTTCATATTCAAAATCGATATATGTCTTTGCACCAGCTTTAACACTAATATCAGTTTTTAAGTAGCTGCCATTCTTATAATCATTAGTTTTTCCATCATCATCATATATCGTGAATGATGAATCTACATCAGGTGCCATTATTATATGAAGTGAATCAACCTTATCATTCATAAGATTGTTAAGCTCATTACCAGCCATCGGAATAATAGCTCCACTCTTTATAAACATTGGAATTGAACTTATATCCACAGGTACTTTTATAGTCTGGCCGCCTTCATATTCGTTTCTGGTATAATAATCATAAAAACGTATATTTTTATCTCCTGTATCAGGTAAATATACCTCTCTTATCTCTGCACCCTTTTCTACAACATTTGCTACAAGTAATGAATCGCCCCACATAAAATCCACGCCTTCATTATATGTATTACTATCGTTCTGGAATACCATAAACATTGGCTGCATAATAGGAAGTCCTGTCTTATGTGCTCTGTATTCAAGCGAATAAAGATAAGGAGACATAGAATATCTGAGTTTAATTGCAGTTCTAATATAATCCTTCATGCCACTATACATCCATGGCTCCGTAACTGTATTATCAGTATTTACTGAATGTATTGAAAATCTTGGCATGAACACACCATTCTGCACCCATCTTACAAAAAGCTCAGGCTCTGGTGACTCTCCATAGAATCCACCTACATCACAGCCGTGATTTGCAACGCCAGAAAGTCCCATGCCAAGTATAGTTGCTATGTTATACTTTAATGCATCCCAGCATGTAAGATTATCGCCTGCCCACACCTGTGCATATCTTTGTATACCTGCGTGTCCCGAACGGCATACTGAAAATGGTCTTATATTCTCATTATATTCCGTTACTGCCTCATTAGAGAGCTGGCACATGATATTACTCATTACCGGCTTTAGCTCACCAATAGTACTTCCTTTACCTTCAAAATACACTCTTGCATCCTTATCAACCATAGAATCATATTCACAGTTATCATTCCATACTGATTCACAGCCATACTTTATAAGTCCTTCTTTCAGGTATTCTTTCCAGTATTCTCTTGTCTGCTCTTTGGTGAAATCTACAAATATTCCAGTTCCACCCCACCATGTACCTTTACCGGGTTCATCCTTTATGCTGTCATATACAAACATATCCTTTTTCTTCATATCCTCCAGATACGGATGAACCAGGAGCATTCCAGGTTTGACATTAGGTGAAACAACTATGCCCTTTTCCTTCATTTTTGCAAACCATTCTTCTGGATTCTTGAATCTTTTATAATTCCAGGTAAAACTGCATCTTTTAATCCCCTGCTCTGTCTCTACTGCACAATATCCTGATGAAAGCTGGAAGCCGTCTACAGGAATTCCTTCTTCTCTGGTAGTATCTATGAATTCAAGTATTGCATCATCACAATCCTTAGGAAGCTCTGGATAATACATTGAAGAACCAAGATATCCAAGTGCTGCCTTTGGAAGAAGTATTGACTTGCCTGTAAGATCTGTATATCTGCTTATTACTTCTCCTATTGAAGGTCCTGCTATAAGAAAGAGATCTATATCTCCGGCATCTGATCTGAAGCTTGAGTAACGATGCCAGTAATTTCTCTTTTCACGTCCCATATTAAAGTCACATTCTGCTGTTGTATGATAGAAATATCCAACTGCCTTATGGGTTGAGCCTGAAAGCTTTATATAAAATGGGATATGCTTATACAACGAATCTGTTTCCTTAGGATTGTAGCCCATTGCATCACCAGGAGCCATATTCATATACTTTTCAGCCTTATTAATATCTCCCCCTTTCTCACCAAAGCCATAAAAGTAGTCATCCGCTTCTATCTGGCTTGTATGTATCCGCCTCTTATTTGAATCCTCTCTATATGCAAGATCTGTAATATCTGCGTGTAATAATGTTCCATCTTTATCATATACACATATGCGGAATGGATTCTTTTCAATTTCTATACGAAGCTTACTTCCGCAAATAACTGCCTTGTCAGTTCCATCCACAAGCTCTGAGTATGCCACTTCAACTCTTTTTCTATAGCCCTTTAAAAACTCATCTGTTCTTGAGTCCCATGCTGTCATAGCAAGGCTATATGAAGCTTCATCCCAGTCTCCATCAAAGCCGGCTCTTATTCTGATTATTTCATCTGTGAGAAACCATATTCTTATTTCTACTGAATCTGTAATAACCGAATAATAGTTAGTGTTATAGGTTACATTTCCTGCCTTATAACATATTCTCATATTATTTTTTATCTCCTTTCAGTAATCTGATAATCTCTTGTTTATGTTTTGTTTATAATTAATTTATACAACTATTCAATAATTAAAACTATACAGATATTGACAGGATAAATTGGTTTTTTTACATTTCTTGCACTTTCAAATTTTTCGTTGTATACTACTTATAATATATTAAATATAACTATACAGTTGTGAAATGTATAAATATTGCTTTATATAAACAATTATTACACGGTTAATATATCTGGGAATATGTTAAGAGCAGCTTTAGAACAGCTCTTAATAAGCATAGAATTGGAGAAGAGTATTATGATAGATGTAGCACAGAACCTTATGTCACTTGGTGAATCCATAGCTGCAGCACATACTGCCAGCGTCAACGATAATATGACACGTTCGCACTATCACGATTATTATGAATTGTATTTTTTAGATAATGGTGAAAGATATCACTATATAGACGATAAATTGTATAAAACCGAGTCTGGTGATTGTATTATATTCCCACCTCAGACTATGCATCGTTCCTACAGTGAACAAGGATGCACATTTTCAAGGATTGTACTTTATTTCAGACCGGACATAATTTCATCAGATGCCCTGAGGCAGAAGCTTGCAGACTCATACTGTGTATACAAGTCTGATACTGAATCATTAAAAAAGTTAAGAAGGCTTATGTACTATTTTCTTGAAGCCCAGAACTCTGCCTCAGCATACAAGCAGGAACAGATGGAAGCACTTGTGAATCTTATAATTATTACAGTTCTTGGAATGAAAGAGAGCACCATTGGTATTGAAAGACATAACAGAACAACGCAGATTATTAACTATATCAACAACAACTATGAACACGACATATCACTTGATGTTCTTGCAGATATGTTTCATATAAGTACTTACTATCTTTGTCGTGAATTTAAGAAAAATACTAACCGTACTGTTGTTGACTATATAAAACGCACGCGCATAATGAACGCAGAACGTTTATTCAAGGAAACTGATAAGAATGTCACCGAGGTTGCAACGCTGACCGGATTTTCCAACCTCACACACTTCAACCGCGTTTTTAAAGAAATAGCCGGAGTGAATCCTTCACAGTACAAGAAGTTACATACAAAGAATTAATTACTCCTGATTAAAAAGCCTGTCATATGACTGTTCGAAATCATCTAGTAATTTATTTATTTTTTCCCGGTCATATAAACCTTGTACCTTCCAAAACATAAGTATGCTGTTGAATTCCTCTTCCCTTTTATCTATAAATCCAATACACATTGGATACATTAGTTTTATATTTACAATTATTGCACTTCAATTCATCCACCCTTTGCTTCCTCCTCGTAAATAAATATTCCATCAAAAAGCCTGTAAAACATTATAACACAAAATTTTTGTCTTATACAAAAAGCTGGAACTCAGATTCTATAAATGAATCAGAATTCCAGCAATTTATTATTTTACTCCATTTTAAATTTTATCTGTAAACTTATTTTTCTTACCAAATACTATTACTCCTGCTCCTCCTATTACAAACATAATAAGCCATGCTAATGTACGTTTGTCATCTCCCGTACCAGGAGTCTGTTCTTTTACTGCTTCTGCCTTAGCTTCTTTATCCGTATCGGTCGCAGGTGTTATATCGGCTGGTGATGTTGTATCAGCCGGTGGTGTTATATCTTCCGGTGGTGTTACATCTGCCGGTGGTGTTACATCTGCCGGTGGTGTTGTATCTTTAAGCTTTGCAATAACAGTCTGTGATTTTTCAATTTCAACAAGCCCATCCTGCCTGATGTAATATCTGTCACAAGCATTACAATACCAGTATTCAATATTTCCTTCATCTGTCATAGTAGCTTCCTTTGCCGCTACTAAATGCAAGTCTTCATGTATACTCATATTGTAAGTGCCATATTCTTCACCACATATTGTACACAACGCTTTTTTCACACAGGTTGCATTTCCTCCTGTATGTCCACACTGATAATTACAAACTTTGCACACACCATTTTCCCAATCATGTGCTTCACTTACTGATACTTCCTTATCGCAGCAGTCATATTTTTTCTGATGTATTTCTGCTGTCTGTTCCCACACTACCTTGCCGCTGTGATTTGCCAGATTTTTTTCTGTATATTCCTTGCCGCAGTTTTCGCAGACAGCACCCTTTGTACAGTTTGCTTCTCCTCCGCTGTGCACGCATGCATAACCACATACTTCACAAGTACCATCTTTCCAATTATGATTTCCTTTTTCTAACGTTACTTTGCCACAGCAATCATATTTCTTTTCATGCTCTGTCGCGGTCTGTGTCCATTCTTCTGTTCCAGTATGATTATCTGCATTTATTTCTCCATACTCAATATGGCAAATATCACAAACTGCCTTCTGCGTACAAGTTGCGCTTCCACCTTTATGGATACAGTCATATCCGCAGACACTACAATGACCGTCTACCCAAATATGGTCTTCTTCATTAGTAATATCGGCACCGCAGCAGTCATATTTTTTCTGATGTGTTTCTGCTGTCTGTTTCCATACTTCATTACCGTTATGATTTGCAGGGTTTAATGTGCCGTATTCTGCATTACATTCTGTGCAGACGGCTCTCTTTTTACATGTTGCCTCTCCTCCCGCACAGTTTTCTGTTTCTACTTTTGTACATCCGGCAGTTATACATTTGCGGGTATGCGTACCATTACCGTTTGACTTCCACTCATCATATATATGTTCTGCCTCTGCTGCTGTAACAACCTCACCACATTCACATATTACAGGCGTTGTACAATCGCCATCATCTGTACCGCTATGTTTTGTTTTTGTTGTTGTTACCGTACAGCCGTCATTCTCGCACACCTTCCAATGATTAATATCGTCTTTTGTCCAGGTGGCACTAAACCTATGACTTGTCTGTGCCGGAAATGTTTGCTGGCAGACAGAGCAGGTCGATTCCTTTGTGCAGTCGCTGTTATTTATTGTGTGGTCTGCATTTACTGTAATAGACAGATAAATGCTATATCCTTCACTATCTGTCAATGCTATTGTCTGTGTGCTATCTGCCGCAGATACAGTATAAGCACCGTCAGCGTCAGGTGTAAGTATTTTATTTCCTGCCATTACCTGTGTATAATCAGGAGAAGTCACTTTAAACTTTGCGTTCTTACAGTACACTCCATTATTTTTAATTCCGTCTACTACTGTATCTGGATTTATCGCTTCATAATAATATGTAACTGTCTGTGTATCTGATGTATACACACCCCTTTTATTGCCTGTTTGACTTAAAAAAGCATATCCTGATGGAATCTTAATATTATCAGGCACCGCATAATTCGTTCCAGGTGTACCCTGAAGTGTAATCGATTCACGTAACTTCTGCCCACTATCTTTTATCACATAATTAACAATTACTTTTCCTTTGTCTGAGGTTACAGCCACAGCCTCAAAGCTATTCCTGTCTACAAGAAGCATTGTAGTATATGCAGGAACATTTACAACTGAGCCAGACACTTCACCAAGCGATGTAACTCCTGCACTTTCGCCGTTAGCAATAACAACCCAGTCTGTGGCAGCTCTTGTCTGAACCGGAATTGTGATTTCTTTTGCCACATCTGAATCATTATTTAATACTGCCATAGTGTCCCATTCATCAGCTTTGGTACCTGTAAGCACATAAGCTTCCGAATCTGTTATTTCCTGACTATCCGCAAGCGGTGAAAATGCTTTTCGTATCTGCATAAGTCCTCTGTAATATGAGACTACATCTGCGTAATCTGCCGAATCCTTCCATTCAAGGCAACTGCTGCCTGTTTCTTTAACGCTGTTACACATTTCCTCTCCGCCATCCATAAACAATGTTCCCGGCGTGGCATATTTCATTGCTGCTTTCTGCTTATAGATTTTTACGGCTTTTTCATTTCTATCGCCATAAGTACCACCTGTTGTACTAATAATTACATCATAAACTGAAGTCTTATTCTGCCTTTCTTCTTTGGTATAATTATCTCCCCAGATAACCAGATTTTCATCTTCCTCTGCCAATGATTTCTTTATATCATCCAGCCATTTATTTACTTGAGATGTACCTCTGTACTTCATATTTACACAGTCAATCAAATCCAGCGAAAATCCATCCACATGATATTCCTCTGCCCAGTATTTCATGGAATTAACCATATAAATACGGTACATCTTGCGCTCTGTGGCAAACTCATTGCCATATCCAGTATTTGTTGTATACCTGCCTCCAGAATTATTTATTCTGTAAAAAAAGCCCGGAACTGACTTTTCAAGGGAATTTTCCTCTGAAGCATGCGTATAAGGCATCTCCATCACAACAGAAAATCCTGCACTATGAAGTGCCTGAATCATCTCTTTACATTCTTTTATTACAGTCTTGCAGTCCGACGGATTGGAAGCATAACTTGTCTCAGGTGCATTATAATTTAAAATCTCATATTCACTATCAGCCTCATAATCCGCAAACGGTGCAAGCTGTACTGTCGTAACACCGAGCTCTTTCAAATAATCGATACCTGATACAAGCTCTCCCGCACTATTTACTTTTGCACCCTTTTGCGTAAATGCACTATACTTTCCACCAGCCGTCATACCCGATTCAGCATCTGATGAAAAATCCTTGACACTTATCCTGTAAACAGTATTGGCTTTTGTTGAATCAACATATACGTGCCTGTCGTTATCCCAACCTTCAGGTGATATTGTAGAAGTGTCTGTAATATATGAATACTTTCCATCTTCACTGACAGCAACCGAATATGGATCCTGAATATTATATGTTTGTGTTTGATCGCTGTCCTTATGATAAGCATCTGTCGTGGTTATCGTATAATCATAATAATAGTCACCCCAATCACCTATAAGTTTTATAGTCCATATACCATTCCATTCTTTACTGCTAGACACCTTCTCTAATGTATAAGATCCTATCTTACAGGCATTACTAGCATTACCTGCACCTGCTTCATAAATATTAACTTTTACACCTGTTGCCGCAGGGGCCCATATATTAAATTCTGTTGCATCCTTTGTATATGTCACTCCAAGCTGACTACCCTTACGCGTATCCCCCCAGTTATCAACATATGTTCCATCATAGGCATATTCTTCATCCATAACTGCTGCCGCCTGGCTATATGAGCTCTCAACAATCGTAGGTATCATTTTGCTGTTATCTGCTGAAAAACCAGTCACAGCACTGCTTGAAAATACCATTCCGATAGATAATACTACCGCAGCAAGCTTTTTTAAGTTTGAATACCTCATAAACTCTTCCTCCTTTTATCGCACTTCTTGTATTTTTGACAACATTTTTACAATATTTTTAACATTATAAAACACTATAATAATTGATTCGTAAAACAATTTGTAAAACGATTCGTAAAACGATTATAAAAATACGTTGTATCTTACTTACATGATATTATACAATAAAAGGCATTTAAAAAAATGCCATCTGCGTGAAATGACATTTTTTCGACACGAACGATATAGAATTATAACTTTCTTTTGATTAGATACATTAGACAAAGATTCAAGACAAAACATACTAAGCTCCTTACAACAGGTAAATTCACCAGCGGTAAGGAGGTTGGACGTGCCTCCCTTTATAAAAATTATCAAACAAAAGAAGACGTTCTGCGTCAGTGGGCAGAACGTCTTAATAACGAACTTAATGATATCCGAAGAAATGATGATCCTTCCTTATCGGTTCTTTATGGTATATGACATAAAACGCAATCACACAGATAAAAACTGATAACAACGAACCGGCTGCTGTTGCAAGTCCCATCGGAAACAATGTTGTCTTAAATAGCCTTGATGTCAGATAAACTCCCGGAATACGAACCAGTACAATTGCCAGAATGTTATGTAAGAATGACAATCCGGATTTTCCACAAGCACAGAAATAACCGCTGCAGCTAAAATGAATACCTGCAAAAATGCAGTCAAAAATATAACCTCGCAAATACTGACTGCCAAGCCTTATCACATCTGCTCCATCTGATGTATTTCCATCGGTAAATAAAGCTACGATTGATCCGGCGGTAAATTGAATTGTAATAGTTGCCAATATTCCGAATCCAACTGCAATCAACACAGCATACCTCAGTGTTGCAATTGCTCTTTCTGGTTTATTTGCTCCGATATTCTGTGCCCCAAGAGCTGAAACAGTTGATAACATAGAAGACGGAACCAGAAACAGAAAGCTTATAATTTTCTCTACAATTCCAACGGCAGCTGCATCGTTTAATCCTCTCTGGTTTGCAATAATCGTTATCACAATAAAAGCAACCTGAATCAGGCCATCCTGCACAGCAATTGGAATACCGATATATAATATTTTCCCCATTACCTCACGATAAGGTTTGAAATCTTTCTTACTTAGCACAACACTTTTTCTTTTTATAATAACAATCACTGATACCAACACACTGATTGCCTGTGAAATAGTCGTTCCAAGTGCAGCACCCGCAGGACCAAGTTTAAGTGCTCCCATAAAAAGATAATCCAATACAATATTTGCAATACATGCCACGGCTATAAAATACATCGGACTTTTACTGTCTCCCATACCTCTGAAAATGGCGCTGATGATGTTATACGCCGTGATAAATGGAATACCAATAAAACAGATTGTCAGATATGTGACCGTACCATTTACAGCCTCCGCAGGGGTAGACATTACTGATACAATGGGGTGTACCAGCATAAGCAGCAATGCCATTCCAACGATAGCAACTCCCATAAATAAAACTATGGTATTACCAACTGCCTTAGATGCCTGTTTTTTATTATCAGCTCCAATTGCCTGTGCAATACTTACTGTTGTTCCCATCGCAAGACCTACAATCATAACAGTAATCATATGCATGATCTGCGAACCGACAGATACCGCAGTTGTGCTTGCTACACCATCATATTGCCCAATAATAAACAAATCTGCCATTCCATAGAGTGTCTGCAAAAAATAGGAAAGCAGATATGGAAGGGAAAACAAAATTACATTTTTGAATACACTTCCAGTTGTAAGATTTTTTTCCATAGCATTTTCCTCTTTCTTATCTGATATGAGCATATCATAAACTCTATATCGGTTGTAGAGTCAATAAACATTTGCAAATTTTATAATTTAATTCTGTATGCAAAGTAGATTGCGATAGTTGTACGCATTATTTCCACCACAATGCTGATTTTCTATATTTTTCTAGCATTACCTATTGTCCTCCTGTTTTTACAGATATATCACATCATATAATTATCACTTCTAGTTATTTACTGCATTCCATAATTATCTTCTCACACCTGGCATATCCAAGCTGTGAACTGTTCAGGCACAACGTATAATTACTGGCTTTCCCCCATTTCTGCTCCGTGTAAAAGTTATAATTTGTCATACGTCTTTTATCTGTGTCTGCCATCATTTTGACAGCTTCCTTCTCTTCAACATTATATAAGCCCATGATGCGCTGTGTTTTTTCCGGCATATCCCCATGAATAAACACATTTAACACATCATCCCTGTCTCTCAGAATGTAATCAGCATTTCTTCCAACGATTACACAAGGCTCCTTTCCAGCCAACTCCAAAATAACTTTTCTCTGTGCTTCATATACAATATCTTCTACGGACTTTCCTGTAACATCGCGTCCGGAAAATGCATATGCAAATAAACCTTTCTTTGGAGATAACTCAGCATTTTCCTTAATGTACTCTGGTGACAATCCTGACTGTTCTGCAATCTGTCCAATAATATCCTTGTCATAATATGTAATTTCAAGTTTCTTTGCCACTTCTTCACCGATAAAACGTCCACCACTTCCAAATTCCCTGCTGATTGTAATAATTCTTTTAGCCATTTTTTATTCCTCCTTAATTCAAAACATCTACTTTATTCTTTCTGATTCTCTTTAAAAATACATATCCTACCAGACATGAAATAACCTCAGTTATTGGAAATGCCCACCAGATCAGAGAAACTCCCATCTGACCATTTTTAACAAACACAGAAAGAATTTCAGCCAGTGGCAGGATAATGATAAGCTGTCTCAGAAGAGAGATAACCAATGATTCAATACCACCATCAAGTGCCTGAAAAATCCCCTGATAAGCAACATTTATTCCAGCAAACAGAAAGCTTATTGAGATTATCCTCATTGCTCCGATAAAATACTCCCTTGACTGTCCTGCATTAAATAAAGTTGCAAAAGCTCCAGGAAAAATTTCAGTAATTGCAATTCCTAGAATCATTAATACAACGGTATAGATCAGTCCATACCAGATTCCATCCTGAATTCTCTTTTTACTTCTCATTCCATAAGCAAATGCAATAATCGGAGTGATTGCATCTCTAAGCCCAAAGGCAAGGAATAATACAAACTGCTGCACCTTATAAAACAAACCATATGCAGTCTGCGCCGAAGGACTGAATTTCAAAATAAGGTTCATTACATAAACCATAATTGACATAAGTGCCTGTGCAATAATTGCAGAAAGTCCAATTGCATATATTTCCTTGATTATTCCGCTATCCGGTTTCATATACTTTACATCATGTTCAAATTCCTTATTCAGTTTCATATGAAATACAAACAATAATATTGCAGACACAACCTGTCCAATAACAGTTGCATATGCAGCTCCCTTCACTCCCATTTCAGGAACCGGTCCAATACCATAAATCATAATCGGATCAAGAACAATATTCACCACTGCACCCACAACCTGACCGATTGTAGAATATAGTGAACGTCCTGTTGCCTGTAAGAGTTTTTCAAATAATGAAAAGAAAATAATTCCAAATGAAATTACGCAGCATATTCTTAAGTAGTCTGTTCCCATTGATATAACTTCAGGGTCAATTGTCTGTGATGAAATATATGCCCTTACTCCAAAAAATCCAAACAACAGGCACACCGCATAAATAATCACTCCAAGAAACAAACTATTTCCCGCAACTTTTGCTGCTTTTTTACCATTTCCCTGTCCAAGTGTTCTTGCAAGAAGTGCATTTGTTCCAACACCTGTTCCGATTCCAACTGCTACCATAAGCATCTGAACCGGAAATACCAGTGTGAGTGCATTAAGTGCCGCCTCACTTCCTGATCTCATGTTTCCAACAAAGGCACTGTCTACAATGTTGTAAACCGTCTGCAATGCCATAGATAAGATCATCGGTATTCCCATCTGAACCATGAGCTTATTTACCGACATCTCCTTCATCTTGTTACTTTCTGCCATCTTAATCCTCCTTGTTTTGCGAAGCAAAATCCGAACCCTTTGGTGAGGAGAGGATTTAGCCTCCTTGTTTTGCGAAGCAAAATCCGAACCCCTTGGTGAGGAGAGGATTTAGCCTCCTTGTTTTGCATAAAAAAAGTGTGTACTTACCTCATAAGCTGGACTTACGCTGATAAGCTACACACTTTAAAATGCATTATATATTTTCATAATGTGCGACAACATGCGCACAAAAAAACGAGCAGCAAAACTGGATTTACGCTAGTCTGCCACTCGTTTAGAAATTATTATATTTTTCTTTTTAGAAAATGTCAAACAAAAATTTTCTTGCATTTTTTCTCTTTTATGCATTATAATAGGCACGAAATAAAGAAACCAAGCCGGCTTTTAAAGCGTGAAATCACGAGGAACAGCTTATCCTCACTGATTTCACGCTTATTTTTTTTGCTTGTACAATCTCTTTATAACATTATTGACAGTGTGTTTGTAGCAAAATTATCCGAAACTGCTTTAACTGCGGCATCTTTAGTATATTCTATCCAATTTCTGATGATTGCTGTCGGAGTCGGAACTGCTGTAGGTTTAAATGCCTTACTCTCCCGTAAAATTGGACAAAACAAAGCAGAGGAAGCCTGTCAGGCTGCCACGGACATTTACCGCGTAGGACTTCCAACCATTATCATGCAGGCAATCGGAAGCATTATGACTTTTGTTGTAAACAGTATGCTGTTAAGTAATTCGGGCATTAAAAAAGCTGGCATTTACCCCAGCTTTCTTTTATCTGATATATTCAAATGATAAACATTTAATGACAATTATTTGCCTGTGCGGGTTGTTCTGGTTCTGTGGCAGCAGGTTGTTCTTGTTGCTGTGCTACTACAAACAACACCGAAAATAACTTTTTTCATTCTTTTTTATTTCTATAAACATTATAACTCACTAATTTTAAATTATTGACGTGTTATTTGCACATTATTTTACATTTTAAATATAAGCGTATATTATTAAGTATTTTTACACTAAAATATAAGTGGGTGATTTATATAAAATTTAAGATTAAAAAACAAGAATACGAAAACAGAACATTTAGATTGCCTGTTGAGCTTTTAGAACAGCTTAACAAATTGGCTTCTGATAAAAATATTTCACTTAATCAATTAGTCGTTCAATGCTGTGAATATGCAATAGATAATCTGGATGATTCTGAACAGTAACAAAGCTGGCGGTTATGCCAGCTTCTTTTCTATATTTTTTTATAACAACGCCTATATCCATTTGCTTCATCTCCTGAAAAATTCAACAGCTTTTGTATACTCAGCATATCAGATTCATATAGATTGCACAATTGAGCAGTGTTTAATTTTTATTCAAATTAATTAACCAGTAGGAAATGTTGCTAAAATACTGTTTAGATTTATCATACATACAAAATGGAAGTTATCTATTTCTCCTCTTCGTTAAGACCTAGTTCATTACATATTACTTGCTATCCCTGATACCTTATTCTTTCTACCAGCGTTTCCTTTTTCAGATTACTGCTTAAAACACAGGAAAGCACAATTTGTAGAATACCAACCAGAAGAATCATAACAAGAATCGGGATAAGAGGAACGTGATAAACGTTCATTCCAAAAATCCCATTATGCTTCGCATAGGAAAACAGTGCATAGCCAAGGGGCAGACCGGCAGCAAGTGCGACGCAGATGGTGCCAACCGTAAAAATCAAGCCCTGTATTTGTAAGCACAGATTCAACTGCTTATTGGTCATGCCTACCGCTTGCAGCACACCGTATTCCTGCTTCTTCGTGGTGATATTGATGATCATGGTGTTTGCCAGATTCATAAACCCAATGAGACCGACAATTGCCATGAACAGATAGCAGCCAAGCTTCATCATACGGCTTGCGTATTCTGCAGTTTGCAATTCTGCGTGATAGGTGTTCAGCTTGATATGAGAAGTATCGGAGAGCAGGTCATTCAGGCTTTGCTCTACAGATGCCACATCTTTTTTAGCACAATCCACCCACAGGTATCCATAAGATGTCCCTTTCGGATCTACAGAGCGGTATACTTCTTCCGGAATGACCAGATAAGTGTCCGCGCTTACAAAGGAGCCTGCGATTTTTCCATGATAGGTATAGGTTCCGCTTCCGTTATCAAAGTTGAATGTAATCGGTGCACCCGCAGAATACCCGTCAGCTTCCATCCACATGGACCAGCCAAAGAAAACATCCCCGTTTTTGACAGCCTGTGCATAGTCCATGGAACCGATATCGCCATCCCCGCGCATCATTTCAAAATCCTCTTGATTTACGATTGCAACCGGAAATTTTGTTCCGTTCAGATCTGCAGAGACGATTTCTCTCGTCAGTACATCCGTTACACCGGGGATGGATTTGATTTCTTTAATCAATGAATCATTCAGTGGGTTGTTCTGTAGGATTGTGTCCAGATTATTCTCCGAATAGGCTTCATCATAATTCTGGGAATAATCCAGCTGCAACTCAAATTGTCCATGGTTGATTGCAATCCGCGCCTCGTGCTCCGTGTCAATATTTCCAACATAATTAGAGATAATTACAAACAATACACAGGAAAGCCCCATGGTAAGAATCGTAGCAATGGTTCTTTTCGGATTGCCTGTCACATTTGCCATTGCCATGGAGAAAACGGTGACATCTTTTCTGCCTTTTCGTCTGCCCTGTTTTTGCGTTTTGGAGCCGTCAAGATACCGTGTCGCTTCGATGGGTGAAATCCGGGAAACAATTTTCATGGGTTTGCGCAGAGCCAAAACGACCGTAAGAAACGATACAAAAATGCAGATGAGCATAATTGTCAGTGAAAACAGAGGCACCTGATGGTTCTTGATTCCGGACGATACCAGATTTCCCTGCTCCACCAGCCAGTTGAAGCTGACTTTTGCAATCAGGAAACCAAACAGCAGCCCCAGCGGTATCGAAGGAACCGCCAGAAGAATGCCCTCACGAAAAATCAACTGCTTCATCTGCTTTCTGGTTGCACCCAACGCCTTGATTTTTCCGTACTCCTGAACCTTCTGGGCGATCCCGACCTGGAAGATATTATAAATGACCACAACGGAAAACAGCACGATTCCGAGGATCAGGGTTCCACAAACCACAATCATTTCATAGCTCGGCTGCAATACCCACTGCAGGTAGAGGTCATTGATGATCACGTTTTTCTGGTCAATGCCGCAGAAATCCGCGATTTCTTTTATAACAGGCGCAACATTATTCATAGATACATTTGCAGAATCGCTCAAGGTAAAATAGATATTATATTGCCTGTCACCCTCCGCAACACGCTCATTATAAAAATCCTGCGAACCGAATACAACATAGGAAGCCTCGATGGTATATTCATCCCGGTCATATAAAATCCCGCTGACAGTAAATTCCACCGGTGCGTATTCCGACTGCATGCCGGAACGGTACTCCAATGTTACGGTGTCTCCGACCTTTACATCATGGTATCCCACTGCATCAAAGAAAGCGCGTCCTGCGGCAATTTCCTGCGCCTTTTCCGGATAGGTACCTTCCTTCAACACATATTCCTGATTATAGGGAAGCATTTTCCTGACCGTTTCATCCGCACTGACAAACCCGCCATTTTCATTTCCTTTCAGGATGCCCTCCGTACACATGATGCCGATATCAAATATCTCAGCTCTGCGTTCCACTTCTTTTAATTGCGTACCATCTGCTGCGACAAACAGACCATAATTGCTTCCATATGAGCCTGCCGCCTGACTTTTCTGCAAACGTATCATTCCATTTCCCACAGTACTGATAATCACAAGCAGCATCGTAGTCAGACATA
>OJSC01002312.1_pt1 | contig 15461 bp, 10 predicted proteins | sample 1599361 | NCBI WGS metagenome assembly OJSC01 (sample SAMN04168656, study PRJEB22393) | human gut metagenome | biome: human gut microbiome; feature: stool | host: Homo sapiens | collected 2014-03-17 | reverse complement strand
CCGCAAGACCGCGTTCACAGCGACCAGGTTACCCCATGGATAGAGGCATTTGTCAACGCACGCAAGTGGGTGGAAGAAAAGACTGGAAAATAACCACGTGTAAAACTGTAATGCAATAATGGATAATGTGCCAAAGACTCTGCTTTTGCAGGAGCTTTGGCACATTTCTTATATCTCCACACCGCCTTCCATCCTGCCGCTTTACCACTCTGTATTTCCTTTTTTGCATATCTCAAACATTTTCACTACTTTTGTGTTAATATTAAATCCCCCCAACTTTATCAAACTCAAATACCAAAATCGGCTAATATGAAAAAGCATTTCTTTTTCTTTCTTTTCCTTATATCATCCTTTCTGGCTGCCGCTCAGACATATAACTACATCGGCGTAGAGGATGGTTTGAGCAACAGGCGGGTATATGCGATTCAAAAAGGGCCTAAAGGTTACATGTGGTTCCTCACGCACGACGGTATCGACCGTTATAACGGAAAGGAATTCAAGCACTATAAACTCATGGACGGCGAAGATGAAATCAACTCCATGATGAACCTCAACTGGCTGTATTCGGATTCGCAGGGAAGGCTATGGGAAATAGGCAAGCAAGGACGCGTGTTCTGTTATGAAAGCAAGCACGACCGTTTCCAACTGGTATATAAATTGCCCAAAAGCGAGACGGAAGGCCTGCACACTCCCGTCAGCTATGGATTTATCGATGATAATAATATAATATGGCTCTGCAACCAAAGAAACATTTACCTATATAACAGCCTGACAAAAGCAACCGTTGTCATAAAGAATGAAATCAACGAAAGCATCACCGACATCGAGCAGATAGACGAGACCCACTATTTTATAGGCACGGATGTAGGCGTGCATTATGCCGAACTGAGAAACAATGTGCTTGCGCTAAGCCCTTGCGAGAAACTGGATACGCTAAGACTGCAAATCAACGAGCTGTTCTTTCATAAAGGCAGCCGCAAAATCTTTATCGGAACCTTTCAAAGAGGTATCTATGTATACGATCTGAACCTTCATAAGGCGTTCCACATCAAATCCGGCCTGATAGATGTCAGCATCAACCGTATCTGTACCTTCGGCGAAAAAGACATATTGATAGCGACAGACGGTGCAGGTGTCTACAAGATGGATGTGGACACTTACCGGTCCGAACCGTACATCGTGGCCGACTTCAACCGATATAACGCCATGAACGGCAATACAATCTACGACATATATGTGGATAACGAGCAACGCATCTGGATGGCGAACTATCCTATCGGCATTACCGTACGCAACAACCGGTACAGCGATTACAAATGGATAAAGCATTCCATCGGTAACAAACAGTCCCTCATCAACGATCAGGTAAACGCCGTTATGGAAGACGAAGAGGGCGACCTATGGTATGCCACCAACAACGGCATCAGCCTGTATGAGCATCGTACCCAACAATGGCATTCGTTCTTGAGCGTCTACGATAAGGAGCAGAAGAACCAGAGCCATACATTCATGTCTCTGTGCGAGGTCAGTCCCGGCATTATCTGGGTAGGCGGCTACAGTTCCGGCATCTACCAGATAGATAAGAAAAAGCGTTCTGTCAGCTTTTTCACGCCCGCCTTGTTCGGCGGCGCAACGATTCGTCCCGACAAGTACATCCGTTCCATTACCAAAGACAGAGACGGTTATATCTGGTCGGGGGGATACTACAACCTGAAAAGAATAGACCTGAAACATAAAAACATTGAATCGATACTCGGGCTGGAAGTTATAACGGACATCAAGGAGCGGGACGAAAAATACATGTGGATAGGTACAGCCAACGGCTTATACCTGCTGGAGAAAGCAACCGGCAAATACCGGTACATAACGCTGCCGGTAGAGTCCTCCTATATATACTCCCTGTATCAGGCCCCCAACGGACTGCTGTATATCGGCACAAACAATTCCGGTCTGCTGATTTACGACCCTGCCAGGCAGAACTTTGAACACTATCATAAAGATAACTGCGCACTTATCTCCAACAATATCTATACAATTCTGTCAGACGGAAAAGATGATATTCTCTTAAGCACAGAATACGGACTGAGCGGTTTCTACCTCAAAGAAAAAAGATTCCATAACTGGACCAAAGAGCAGGGACTGCATTCCGACCATTTCAATGCCAACTCCGGAACACTGCGCAAGAACGGGAATGCCATTTTCGGAAGTACCGACGGAGCCATAGAATTTCCAAGAGACATGGTATTGCCCCGCGAGTACAGTTCGCGCATGATATTCAGCGATTTGCGCGTTTTCTACCAAACAGTATACCCCAAAGACGAAGGTTCTCCTTTGGTTTTGGATATCGACGAAACCAAAAGCCTGAAACTGAAATACAGCCAGAATATATTTTCGCTTCAGGTATCGTCCATCAATTATGACTATCCTTCCCTCATCCTGTATTCGTGGAAACTGGAAGGATTCTATGACGGCTGGAGCCGTCCGGGAGAGGAAAATGTCATCCGGTTCACCAATCTGAATCCCGGTCATTACACCCTGCGTGTCCGCGCCATATCCAGTGAAGACCGGCGTATGGTCTTGGAAGAGCGCAGCATAGATATTATTGTCGAGCAACCCATTTGGCTCAGCATATGGGCATTATTACTGTATGCGCTTATCCTTGTTGCAATTGCAAGCATCGCATTGCGCATAATCGTATTGCGCAAGCAACGAAAGATATCCGATGACAAGATCCGTTTCTTTGTCAACACCGCGCATGACATCCGTACTCCGCTGACGCTCATCAAAGCACCGTTGGAAGAACTCTCCGACCGTGAGAAACTAAGCAAGGAAGGAACGGACAACCTCAGCACGGCGCTTCGCAACGTCAACGCCCTGCTACGTCTCACAACCAACCTCATAAACTTTGAACGTGCGGATACCTATTCGAACAATTTCTACGTATCCGAATACGAACTGGGAGCTTATATGACCGACATTGTCAATGTTTTCCGTTCATACGCTTCCGTAAAGCACATCGACCTGACTTACGAAAGCAACTTCCGCTATCTGAATGTCTGGCTGGATAAGGATAAGATGGACTCCATTTTGAAGAATATCATATCCAATGCACTGAAATACACGCCCGAAGGCGGAAGCGTGCATGTCTATGCTTACGAAACGGAAGATACCTGGAACGTGGAAGTCAGTGACACGGGTATCGGCATTCCACTGGACGAGCAGAAAAAGCTGTTCAAGATGCACTTCCGCGGCAGCAATGCCATCAATTCCAAAGTAACCGGCAGCGGCATCGGACTGCTTCTTGTATGGAAACTCGTGCATATGCATAAAGGAAAGCTCAACTTCACCAGCACCGAAGGAAAAGGCTCCTGCATCAAAGTATCTTTCCCTAAAGGCGAGAAACGCTACCGCAAGGCCATACACCGTCCTGCTCCCACCAAAGAGCAGGAACAGAACAATGAACCGGAACAAATCACCTCTCCGGAAAAGGGCACTCCGGACACCCCTGCCTTCAACACGCCCATAGAGGGTTACGAACATGCCCAACAGCAAACTCAGGATGCCGGTAACCGCCAGAAAATACTGATAGTAGAGGATAACGACGAACTGAGGGAATACCTGCGGCGTACGCTGGCGGAGAACTACCATGTACAAGTATGTTCCAACGGAAAATCGGCGCTTTGTATCGTGAAGGAGTATTTCCCCGACCTGATTATCTCGGACATCATGATGCCCGAAATGCGGGGTGATGAACTGTGCCAGAAAGTGAAGAATGACATTGATACCTCGCACATCCCCGTTATCCTGCTTACGGCCCTCAATACGGACAAAAACATCATCGACGGGCTGCAAACCGGAGCGGATGAATACGTCGTGAAACCGTTTAACATCGGAATCCTGCGCGCCACCATTGCCAATCTGCTTGCCAACCGTGCCTTATTGCGCCACAGATACGGCAATCTGGAGCTGAACGATGATACCCACAATACGGAATGCATCAACTGTTCTACGGATTTGGACTGGAAATTCATTGCCAGCATCAAGAAGAATGTAGAGGACAACATGGACAATCCGAGCTTCACGATTGATGTGCTTTGCACCCTGCTCAACATGAGCCGTACCAGTTTCTACAACAAGTTAAAGGCACTGACCGACCAGGCTCCGGGAGATTATGTACGGTTGATACGCCTGAAACGTGCCATGCAACTGCTGAAGGAACAAAAGTACACCATCACCGAAGTTGCCGAAATGACCGGTTTCAGCGATGCCAAATACTTCCGTGAAGTCTTTAAGAAACACTTTAATATCAGTCCGAGCCAATATGCAAAAGAAGAAGGAAATATTGGAGAGGGCAAACAATAAACCGAATTACAGCATTACACATGATATGACGAATATATATACCGAAGCATTTTCCATTTTCTTTAAAATCGGTGCATTCACCATTGGCGGCGGCTATGCCATGGTTCCATTGATTGAGGACGAAATCGTAACGAAACGCCGGTGGATAGCCAAAGAGGATTTTATAGACCTGCTTGCCATCGCCCAGTCGGCACCGGGCATCCTTGCGGTCAACATATCCATATTCATAGGCTACCGCCTGCGTGGAATACGGGGAAGCATCGTTACCGCCCTGGGAACGATACTGCCTTCTTTCCTCATTATCCTTGCCATAGCCTTGTTTTTCCATAACTTCAAAGACAATGTCTACGTAGAGCGTATCTTCAAGGGTATCCGTCCGGCAGTTGTAGCACTGATAGCCGCTCCGACTTTCAGTATGGCCAAATCCGCCAAAATCAACCGCTACACGATATGGATTCCTATTGTCTCGGCTCTGCTTATCTGGTTATTGGGCTTCTCCCCCATCTGGATTATCATTGCTGCCGGTATAGGCGGATACCTGTTCGGAAGGCTGCGCTTCCCGAAAACCAACAGTTAAAAATTAAACAAAACCACCCCACTTATCGCTAATCACTAACCACTAACCACTAATCACTACATCATGCTTTTCCTCCATCTATTCTACACATTCTTTAAAATCGGCCTGTTCGGTTTTGGCGGCGGATACGCCATGCTGTCCATGATACAAGGTGAGGTAGTCACCCGTTACGGCTGGCTCACACCGCAGGAGTTTACCGACATCGTAGCAATCAGCCAGATGACTCCCGGCCCTATCGGCATCAATTCGGCAACCTATGTAGGCTATTCCACGATAGCCGAACAATACGGCACGAGCATGGGAGTGCTTGGGTCTTGCGTAGATCGGAAGAGCGTCGTGTAGGGAAAGAGTGTAGATCTCGGTGGTCGCCGTATCATTAAAAAAAAAATCTGAAATATCAGAAGCACCCGGCAGTAGAAGCCGTATTCAGCGGACTTCGCCCGGCGGTAGTAGGACTGCTGGCATCGGCTGCGCTGGTGCTGATGAACACGGAGAACTTCAGTTCGCCCCAGGAAGATATGTACTCTTTCATCATCAGTATCATCATCTTCCTTGCAGCTTTCATCGGAACAAGAAAATATAAGGTCAACCCCATACTGATGATTATAGTATGCGGAATAGCAGGGCTGATACTTTATTGACAGTTGATTCCTACAGCTTCACTTTCTTGCTTACAGACTTGGATTCGTTGTGCAGGCGGTCGAGCGCCGTAACCACATAACGGTACTTCGTCTTGCCATCCTCATAAGGCAACTTATAGAAAGTATTGCGCGTAACAGCCACAATGTGCGAAGGGTCGTCAATATCCACCTTCTCTTTCGAACCGAAGCGGTAGACAACATACTGTACCGGACGGTTCATTTCATCCTTGAACTTCGGAGCAGTCCAGAAAAGGATGTAACCGTCGGCAGTCCACACCGGTTTTACCTTGCGTACCTTATCCGGAGCTTCATTGTCCATAAAGTCAAATACGGGCGGCAAAGCCGGATATTTATGATACTCGGCAACCAGCGCATCGCGGTATTTGCCGGCATTCTCCACTACTGCGCTGGCAGGCCATTGGCAACTGCCGCCGATTGTCTGATATGCCCGCTGCAAAGCCATCTTGCGGGGAAGCTGATTGACGGACGGATTCTTCGGGTCGGCATTCTGTACCGTATTCATTACAGACTGGCCGATAAACAAAGGACGGTTCTCCGTATGCTTTGCCCACCACTTCACCAAAGTTTCATAGTCGGCAGCCGGATGTCCTATCTGCCAGTACACTTGCGGTATGTTATAATCAATCCAGCCTTTGCGTGCCCACAGAAGTACGTCGGCATACAAATCATCATAATTCTGCAAACCGTTTGTGGCACTGCCCAGCGGGTCGCTGCTCTGATTGCGGTAGATACCGAAAGGACTCACGCCGAACTTCACCCAGGGTTTCAGTCCGCGGATCGTCTCATGTATTTTCTGAATGAGAATATTCACATTACTGCGGCGCCAGTCCGCCTTATTGCTGAAACCGCCACCATAGCGTGCAAAGCTGGCATCATCCGGGAAATCCTTTCCCTTGATAGGATAGGGATAGAAATAATCGTCCATGTGAATGGCATCCACATCATAGCGCGACACGATGTCTGTTATCACCTTACAGATATGATTGCGGCTTTCGGGAAGCGCAGGGTCGAAGTAAAGCTGGTCGCCATACGTCACGAACCACTCCGGATGCGAATTATAAATATGGATGGGCGAAAGCTCGTTCTTCAACGAAGTCTTTACCCGATACGGATTAATCCAGGCATGAAACTCCATGCTCCGCTTGTGGCACTCCTCAATCATAAACTGCATAGGGTCCCAATAAGGTTCCGGGGCTTTGCCCTGCACACCTGTCAGGAAACGGCTCCACGGTTCGTACTGCGAAGCATACAACGCATCGGCTTCGGGACGCACCTGAAAAATAACGGCATTGATACCTGCACCTTGCAGGGAGTTCAACTGATTTATCAAGATTTGCTTCAACCGGTCGGTCGGTATGCCACGAAACTGTCCGTTTACCGCCTGAATCCATGCGGCACGAAATTCACGTTTAGGATGTGCGGATGTGGATACGAACTGTGCCTGTACAGCCAGTGAAAGGCAGCAGAAAGCCAGTAACAAGAGGAGATTTCTCACTTTCATTTTATTCTTTTTAAATATTGTGTCGCAAAGATAATGATTATCTTTGCAACTCAATTCATTTTCAATCGTCTTATGGCAAAAAATACATCTATCATCATAAAGGGGGCACGCGTCAATAATCTGAAAAATATTGATGTGGAAATTCCCCGCAACAAGCTGGTCGTCATAACCGGACTGTCCGGTTCCGGCAAGTCCTCGCTCGCATTCGATACACTCTATGCCGAGGGGCAACGGCGCTATGTGGAAAGCCTCAGCAGTTACGCCCGCCAGTTTTTGGGACGTATGAGTAAGCCCGAATGCGATTTCATCAAGGGTATCCCCCCTGCCATTGCCATCGAGCAGAAAGTAAGCAGCCGCAATCCCCGTTCCACCGTAGGCACTTCTACCGAAATCTACGAATACCTGCGCCTGCTCTACGCCCGTGTGGGACGGACTTTCAGTCCGGTCAGCGGACAGGAGGTAAAGAAACACTCCACCGAGGACATCGTGAACTGCATGCTCCGACAACCTGAGGGAACACGCTATACCGTGCTCACCCCGATATTGCTCCGCGAAGGACGTACCTTGCAGCAGCAACTGGAAATAGACTTGAAGCAAGGGTTCAACCGACTGGAAGTGAACGGAGAAATGGTGCGCATTGACGAGTATCAGCCTAAAGACGGTGACACCGTATTCCTATTGGTAGACCGCATGACGGTTTCCGGCGAGAAAGATGCCGTCAGCCGCCTCACCGACTCCGCCGAAACCGCCATGTACGAGGGTGACGGAGCCTGCCTGCTGCGTTTCTACCAACCGGACGGCACTACCAGCCTGTACCGTTTCAGTACCAAGTTCGAGGCGGACGGCATCACGTTTGAAGAGCCCAACGACCAGATGTTCTCGTTCAACTCCCCCATCGGCGCATGTCCGGAATGCGAAGGCTTCGGACGTGTCGTGGGCATCGACGAACATCTCGTCATCCCCAACCGCTCCCTTTCCGTATACGACGGCGCCGTGGTGTGCTGGCGCGGCGAGAAAATGGGCGAATGGAAAGACATGGTGATACGCGGTGCGGAGAAAGCCGGCTTCCCCATTTTCACTCCCTACTACCAGTTGACCGACGAACAGCGCCGCATGCTGTGGGACGGAACCCGCTACTTCGAGGGTATCAATGCCTTCTTTAAAATGTTGCAGGAAAACCAGTACAAGATACAATACCGCGTTATGCTGGCGCGTTATCGCGGCAAAACCCTTTGTCCCAAATGCCACGGTACAAGGCTGAAGCCCGAAGCCGGTTATGTACGGGTGGGCGGACGCAGCATCTCCGAACTGGTAGACCTGCCCATTACCGAACTGAAAGTGTTCTTCGACAACCTGAAGCTGGACAAGCATGATGCCGACATTGCCCGCCGCATCCTTATAGAAATCAACAACCGCATCCGCTTCCTGCTGGATGTAGGCTTGGGATACCTCACCCTGAACCGCCTCAGCAATTCGCTGTCCGGCGGTGAAAGCCAGCGTATCAATCTGGCAACTTCCCTGGGAAGCAGTCTTGTGGGCAGTCTCTACATTCTGGACGAACCGAGCATCGGACTTCACAGCCGCGACACGGACAAGCTGATACACGTCTTGCGCCAACTGCAACAGTTGGGCAATACGGTGGTCGTGGTGGAACATGACGAAGAAATCATCCGGGCCGCCGATTATATCATCGACATCGGCCCCAAGGCCGGACGTCTGGGCGGCGAGGTTGTCTACCAAGGAGACATGAAGGATTTGCAAAAAGACAGCAACAGCTACACCGTGCGTTATCTTCTGGGCGAGGAAACCATTCCCGTGCCCGAAAGCCGTCGCCCGTGGAATCAGTATATTGAAATCACAGGCGCCCGCGAGAACAATCTGAAAGGCGTGGACGTACGCTTTCCGCTCAATGTAATGACCGTAGTCACCGGCGTATCGGGTTCCGGTAAAAGCACACTGGTTCGCGATATCTTCTTCCGCGCCCTCAAACGCGAGCTGGACGAATGCACCGACCGTCCGGGCGAGTTTGCCTCTATCAGCGGAGACCTGCGCAATCTGCGCAACGTAGAGTTTGTAGACCAGAACCCTATCGGCAAGTCCTCGCGTTCCAACCCCGTAACCTACATAAAGGCCTACGACGAAATACGCAAACTTTGGGCAGAACAGCCCCTCGCCAAACAAATGGGCTATACCGCCGGCCATTTCAGTTTTAACAGCGAAGGCGGCCGCTGCGAGGAGTGCAAGGGCGAAGGAACCATCACCGTAGAGATGCAGTTCATGGCAGACCTTGTGCTGGAGTGCGAATCCTGCCACGGCAAACGCTTCAAGGCAGATACGCTGGAAGTGAAATACCATGATGTCAATATCTACGATGTGCTGGAAATGACCGTTAACCAAGCCATTGAATTCTTCACCGGACACGGACAGAAGAAAATCGTGAAGCGCCTGCAACCGCTGCAAGATGTGGGGTTGGGATATATCAAACTCGGCCAGTCGTCCTCTACCCTCTCCGGCGGTGAGAACCAGCGCGTAAAACTGGCCTACTACCTCAGTATGGAGAAAGCCGACCCTACGCTATTCATCTTCGACGAGCCTACCACCGGCCTGCACTTCCACGACATCCGCAAACTGCTGGAAGCCTTTGATGCACTGATACGCCGCGGCCATTCCATCGTTATCATCGAGCATAATATGGACGTAGTGAAGTGTGCCGACCATGTTATAGACCTCGGCCCCGAAGGCGGAGACAAAGGCGGCTATATCGTGGCAACCGGTACACCGGAAGAAGTGGCGGCATGTGCGGCAAGCTACACAGGGCAGTTCCTAAGAGAAAAACTACAATAACCAAACGTACAATTCAGTCAGAAACATCCCGTAAGATAGATTAATCCGTCTTACGGGATGTTTTTTCATCTCACGAAACAAAAAATCGTCTCCTAAGACGAAACAAACCATCTTAGGAGACGAAATCAGATATTGTGCAAAAAGAGCTTTTTCTTTTTTAGAAGTAGAAACCGAATCCCACTTTCAACCCGAACTCCGAACGGTCTTTATTTATATCCCAATAAACGGCAGGCTCGATAGTGACCGTACGCGACAGGAAGAAAGCATAACCGCCCTCCATGCCGAAGCCGAAACGGGTTTTATCGCCACCGTCCCAGTTGTAACGGTTCAAGTTTACATCAGCTCCCAGAAATACGCCAATTTTGTTGAAATAGTAACGTCCGCCCACACCCAACGTATAGACATCCGTTCCGCCGCCTTGCCATGTAGCGCCGGCATCCAACAGCAAAGCCACGTTATCGATTAAAAAAGCACCACCCTTGACCTCAAGACCGAAATGAGCCTTATCCGTTTCCGTATAGATCGGAAGAGCGTCGTGTAGGGAAAGAGTGTAGATCTCGGTGGTCGCCGTATCATTAAAAAAAAAATGCGCGTGGGCAGCCACTGTGCCAATAAGCAGGCATACGATCAATGCAAGTCTTCTCATCTTGTTTTCGTTTTTAAGTGAATAATTATTTTCGTTCTATTTTATCTTCTTCACGGCGCTTACGCTGCAACTCCTCTTTTTTGCGCAGCACCAGCCACAACGCCAGTACGATGACATACGAAGCGATTACGGTTACATATTTCTCCGTATTGCTGATTTCCGTATTGCGCGGCAGGAAATACGCCGCGGTGGCAGAAACATAAATAAGCAGGGCTACGGTCAGCCCGGTAGATTTCTTGAGTTTCTTCATCGGTTTAAGAGTTTTTAGTCTGTTTGTCTTTTCTTCCATAGCACGAACCATACCAGAGCTATCGCCACACCAGCTGCCCCTATGCCGTAGGATGCCGGATGCGACAGGCCGAAACCTTCGGGCGCTATACAGATATACGTTGTACAGACACAGGTCATGAAGAGGGCAGGTATCAGCGTCAGGAAATACAGCTTTCTTGCACGCACCAGATACACTGTGACAGCCCATAGAGTAAAGACGGACAAGGTCTGATTGGCCCATGCAAAGTAACGCCATATCATATCGAAACCGTCCTTATCGCGCAGGCTGTACAGCAACAGTCCGATAGCAGCCAAAAACATCGGTATGCAGATATATAAACGGCGGCGCATCGTTTTTTGTTCCATCCCCAGAAAATCAGCAACGATAAGCCGTGCCGAACGGAAAGCGGTATCGCCGCTGGTAATGGGGGCTGCAATCACACCCAGTATGGCCAGTACACCTCCGATTGTTCCCAACCAGTCTTTCGTAATGGCATCCACAATGACGGCGGCATTCGTCTCCGCCATTCCGTTTTCATGGAAGAAGCAAGTAGCGGCGGCAGCCCAGATAAGGGCCACGATGCCTTCGGTAATCATGGCTCCGTAGAATATGGGACGTCCATGGCGCTCGCCCGTCATGCAGCGTGCCATCAAAGGGCTTTGCGTGGCATGAAAACCGCTGATAGCCCCGCACGCGATACTGACAAACATAATGGGAAATACAGGCAACGCCGAAGCGTTGGGATGGGTATTCTGCAATCCGTCCCATACTTCCGGCAATGCCGGATGCTTCACGTAGAGCATAACCAAAATGCCCACCGCCATAAACAGCAGCGCAATGGCAAACAGCGGATATATCTTGCCGATAATCTTATCCACCGGCAGCAAGGTGGCAAGTATATAATAGATAAAGACCACCACAATCCAGAAAACGGTGTCCAGCGTTTCCGGCGTCAGGCTGGCAAGCAGTCCGGCAGGACCTGCCACAAACACGGCTCCCACAAGTATCATCAGGACAACGGTAAATCCGCGCATCACCTGCTTGGTAGTCACGCCCAGATAACGGCCTATAATCTCCGGCAGGCTCTCGCCCCCGTTGCGCAACGAAAGCATTCCTGCAAAATAGTCGTGCACCGCCCCGGCAAAAATACTACCGAACACTATCCACAGATAGGATGCCGAACCGAATTTCGCTCCCATGATTGCACCGAAGATAGGTCCCAGGCCTGCGATATTCAGGAACTGTATCATAAAGATTTTCCACGTAGGCAGCGGGATATAGTCCACCCCGTCGGCTTTGGTAATAGCAGGAGTCTTGCGGTCGTCCGGTCCGAATACGTGTTCTATAAAGCGTCCGTAGATGAAATAACCTGCAACCAACGCCAGCAGGCAGAGCGTAAATGTAATCATGGCGTGCTAATGTTTAATATACAGCAAGTGTTAATAATGTATTTTATGTATGCAAATGTAACGGTTTCTAACTAAACTACGCAATTTTATCAGGTGATTTACGTATCTTCGCCGTGAAATATAATAGAAATAAAGAAGTAAAAAGGAATTTGTTTCACCGCAGAGGAGAAATCATCATTTACCGAAAACAAGACAGCAACATGAAGAAATCAAGCCTTATACTATTATATATCTTCTGTCTTCTTCCCCTTGCCGCCCAGCGGCCGCCCAAGCACGAGGTACGTGCCGCATGGGTCACCGCCGTCTACGGACTGGACTGGCCCCGCACCCGCGCCACCACGCCCGAAAGCATCCGCAAGCAGCAGGACGAACTCGTAGAGATACTGGACAAACTGAAAGCCGCCAACTTCAACACCGTACTGTTTCAGACCCGTACGCGGGGCGATGTGCTCTACAAATCGTCCATCGAGCCTTATAACTCCATCCTGACAGGAAAAACCGATGGCAACCCCGGCTACGACCCGCTTGCCTTTGCCGTAGCCGAATGCCACAAACGCGGTATGGAATGCCACGCCTGGATGGTGACCATTCCTTTAGGCAACCGCAAGCATGTCGCCGCCCTCGGCAAGGCATCGGTCACCAAACGCAAACCCGCTATCTGCGTACCTTATAAACGCGAGTATTTCCTCAATCCCGGACATCCGCAGACCAAAGAATACCTGATGAGCCTTGTCCGCGAAGTCGTGGAACGTTACGATGTGGACGGCGTGCATTTCGATTACCTGCGCTACCCCGAACATGCCCTGCGCTTCTCCGACAGCTATACCTATAAGAAGTACGGCAACGGACGCGACCTCGCGCAATGGCGGCGTGACAATATCACGGAAATAGTCCGTTATCTCTATAAAGGAGTCAAGGCGCTGAAGCCCTGGGTAAAGGTGAGCACCTGCCCCGTAGGTAAGTACCGCGACACCGCCCGCTATCCGTCGCGCGGCTGGAATGCGTTCCACACCGTCTATCAGGACGTACAAGGCTGGCTGGGCGAAGGCATACAGGACCAGATATATCCTATGATGTACTTCCGCGGCAACGGCTTCTATCCTTTCGCCCTCGACTGGCAGGAGCAAAGCAACGGCCGGCAGATTATTCCCGGACTGGGCATCTACTTCCTCGACCCCGGCGAAGGCAACTGGACTGTGGACGAGGTGGAACGGCAGATAAACTTCACCCGTGCACACGGCCTGGCGGGCGAAGGCCACTACCGCGTGAAGTACCTTATGGACAATACGCAGGGGTTGTATGACATACTTCAAGAGAACTACTACACCGCCCCCGCCCTGCAACCCGCCATGCCGTGGATAGACAATGTGCCGCCAACCGCCCCCACGCAACTCAACGTCGGGAAGCTGGCCGACGGATATTGGAAAATCACCTGGCAAGCCGCCACTGACAACGATAAGCGGAATGCGCCGACCTATGTAGTCTACGGTTCCGATACGTATCCCGTAGATACCGCCAACCCGAAAAATATACTGGCGCAACGCATACAGGGAACCGAATACATATATGCCCCTATCCGCCCCTGGAACACCCGGAAATACTTTGCAGTTACCGCCGTAGACCGTTGCGGCAACGAAAGTCCCGTCTGCCAATAGGAAACACAAAGGCAATGCGTTTATAGTCAAAAGGATGCATGTACCAAAAGGATTCCTCATTTGGTACGTCTCGTACCTGACTGTGGTACGACGTGTTTCTTACCATGGTAGGACGTGTACCTTAGTAAGGTACTTGACGTACCAAGCGGCAGGTACATCAGGTATCAGCCACTTGAAATATGCATCAACAACAAGAATCATATCCGGACATACGCTCTGTAACAGCTTTTACCCGTAACGGGCACTAACGGCAGATAGCCGGAAGCAAGTCTGCCCTGCTCCACCGTCAACGGATAATCGTGCATATCCTGTTCGTGCCGTGCACGCAATGTTTCATTATCGGGAACGTATTCAACAGCAAAACATCCCTTACTGCCGGGCGCCACAAACCTGTCGTAAAACAAGCGGGCTACAACACCCATATTCATACGCATGTTTATCTCCACGCAAGGATGCACACGATATCCGTTCTCCTTGTCTGACCGGCAAACCATCATATCCACTCCCAGATAACCGGTATACGTGTTCCCATAGATTGAGGCCAATTCCGCACGCAGCGCTTCGCGTATCCCCGTCAACTTCTCAAGGGACAGACAGCACGCGATGCTTTCCTCTATCTGTCCGTCCGATGCAAGCAGATTGCCCGTATAGGCGCCATGCTCATTGGTGGAGAACACGGAATAGCCCGCAAAGCGCACTTCGCCCTGTCCGTCCGAATAGAACTCAAGGGCAAAATCCTTCACCTTATTATATATGGGTTCTGCCGTAAGCCCCCCCTGCTCTCTCAAAACCCGTTCACACCAATTGGAGACGGGCTTCGTAAACCCATGCAGGCACCAGTTCAGCCCCTTTCCGCTACCCGACCAGGGTACTTTGAGCAGGCAGGCGTGCATTGCATTCACCGTGCGTTCACAATCCGCAATATTGTTTAGGAGCGTATGTTCGCCGCAGGTGCATTCGGGATAGCGGTCCGCCATGCGCCGGGTCACCGCCACAGCCTGCAGACGGGAAGAGAGCAGCCTGTATTCCGCAAGAAGTTGGGGAGAAGGCAGTCTGTCTTCACGAACTCCCCCTTTCAGAAAGAACCTGCGGATGGCAGGATTCCAGCCCCACGGCACAATTCGGGCTTCGGCATAATCGGGCAACTCAGGCTCGGTGGCCAGTTGCACCTGCAATCCGAAGAGTTCCCGCATCCGCTTCAAGAAATCCGCATTGTAAGCGGAAGGCGCCAGTACCGCACTGCCCGGAGCGGCATACCATATCGGCAGCAAAGCCATGTCCTGCGCCATGCGGCGGGCGGAAGCCGGGGCTATGTAGTTCGCTTCGTTATTGGCAAGCGCAAGGTCTGAATCCGGATTGAAAAGATATAGTTCCATCGATTATAGTTCATAATTATTCGGAACTGCAAACTTACAGAGAAAAAGAACAGCATACAAATATATAAAACTTAACTATGAAATAAGATATTTTGCTATCTCTACTTTGCAATTCTATAAAAAAGGCGTATATTTGTCGCCCGATAAACCGAATTTAA
>OJSC01002306.1_pt1 | contig 15498 bp, 10 predicted proteins | sample 1599361 | NCBI WGS metagenome assembly OJSC01 (sample SAMN04168656, study PRJEB22393) | human gut metagenome | biome: human gut microbiome; feature: stool | host: Homo sapiens | collected 2014-03-17 | reverse complement strand
CCGGTTTGACCGGCGGGTGCCGGTGGAGCTGCCGGACCTACAGGGCCGGGAGGATATTCTGAAGGTCCACGCCAAGAAGATCAAGGTGGCGGAGGACGTGGATTGGGGCAAGGTGGCCCGAATGGCATCCGGCGCCAGCGGCGCAGAGCTGGCCAACATCGTCAACGAGGCGGCGCTGCGGGCTGTCCGGGACGGCCGCCGCTTTGCTGCCCAGGCAGATCTGGAAGAGAGCATCGAGGTGGTCATCGCAGGCTACCAGAAGAAGAACGCCATCCTGACAGACCAGGAGAAGAAGGTGGTGGCCTACCACGAGATCGGCCACGCTTTGGTCGCGGCCAAGCAGACCAATTCCGCCCCTGTACAGAAGATCACCATCGTGCCCCGGACCTCCGGCGCCCTGGGCTACACCATGCAGGTGGAGGAGGGCAACCACTACCTGATGAGCCAGGAGGAGCTGGAGAACAAGATCGCCACGCTTACCGGCGGCCGGGCGGCGGAAGAGCTGGTCTTCCACTCCGCCTCCACCGGCGCCTCCAATGACATCGAGCAGGCCACCAAGCTGGCCCGGGCCATGATTACCCGGTACGGCATGAGCCCTGACTTTGACATGGTGGCCCTCGAAACAGTGCAAAATCAGTACTTGGGGGGCGACGCCTCCCTGGCCTGCTCCGCCGAGACTGCGGCGGAGATCGACCGGCAGGTGGTGGAGCTGGTGAAGCGCCAGCACGAAAAGGCCAACCGAATCCTCTCGGAGAACCGGGAGAAGCTGGACGAGCTGGCCCGGTATCTGTACGAAAAGGAGACGATTACCGGTGACGAGTTCATGGAGATCCTGAATCAGTGAGCATCCGATCCGTAAATCAGAAAAGAGGAGGCGCCCTTCGGCGCCTCCTCTTTTGCTGCCGTCTCACAGCCCCAGGCCGTAGATGCGGTTGGCGTTGTCAAAGAACACCGGCTCCCAGTGTGTCTCCGGCACCAGCCGGCGGATAAAGCCGATATATTCTCCCAGGTTGACAATGGGCCAGTCGGTCCCGAACATCACCTTGTCCCAGCACTGGATGGCCGTCAGCCAGGTGCGCAGCAGGAACACGTAGCCCGCCTGCTCCCGGAAATAGGCGTCCAGGTCCACCCGCCCCTCCAGAAGGCCGGACAGGTCGGCGGCCACATTGGGATTTTTCTCCACCACTGCCGCCGCGGCCTCCAGAAAGGGGTTGCCGAAGTGGCACATGACGAACTGGGTATCCGGATGGTCTGCCGCCACCTCATCCAGGGCCAGGGGGTGGCAGTATTTCAGATGGGCCCGGGAGAAGGCGGTCAGCCCCATGTGAACGGCCACCGGCTTACCGTAACGGGCTGCCAGGCGGTAGATGGGCTGGTACATGGGGTCCGACAGAGCGATCTTGTTGTACCCGGGGTACAGCTTCACGCCGCAGCAGTTGTCCCGCCGCAGGTGCGCCTCCACCCGGTCCGCCAGGTCCGGGATCACCCGGCTCCCGTCCTCCAGCAGGCTGCTGTCCAGGCCCACGCAGTAGTGGAACAGGTCTGTGGGGTAGTCGTGCCGCCGGAGCTCCAGACTGTGATTTCCCATCACCACGCCGTGGGCAATGTGCAGTTCTCCATAGACCTCCCGCAGATGGTCTACGTTGTTGTGATGGCCCACCTGCCGGGCCATCTCCTCGGCAGAATCTTCCGAAAACAGGTGCAGGTGGGCGTCGATGATCTTCATACCCGCAGTTCTCCTTCCAGTTCGCCCCGGTATCCAGCGGAGCGGCGATTTTTCAACACCGCTATTATAACAGAGTTTGCCGCCTTCGCAACCCCCGTATGAAAACGGTTCCCGAAAAAAGCACAGAGGTCAGTGACCTCTGTGCTTTTCCTTTCGACGCGCCTGCCGCAGCTGGAACTTCCGCGCTTCCTCCGCCTCCCGCTGTTGGCGGGTGCGGGCGAGACGGGCCTGCTTCCCCTGCTCCTGTTGGAGCTTCAGGGCCTGCTGGGCCTTGGTGCCGATCCCTGCGGCCTGGGTCATCCGCCGGGCCTCCCGCTGGCGCCGCTTGGGGCTTTTGGGAGGGGGCAGATGCTCTGTCCCTGGCCGGGGCGGGCTGAATCGCAGCGTCCGCCAGTGTTCCAGAAGATAGGCGTAGACCTCCTGGTCCCGGGGCTCCGCGCCGAAGACGATCCGGCAGACGGAGTACTCCGTGTCGTCCTCCCGCTCGTACAGGCCGATCCAGAAGGGATCGTCGAACAGGATGGTGAGCCTGCTTGTGCCCATGCGTGTGTCCTCCTTTAAAGGTCTCGCACAAAGAACGGACAACCAAGGAGGCAGGTTACTGACGGCACATGGGCCGCTCCCGGACTACCAACCGGGACGTGTTTTTATCTTTGCGCTATCAGCATACCACAGCGGGCGCGGGATGGCAAGGCCGGGAGACAAAGCGTCCCTTTTCCCATCAGCCGCGGCGGTCGTATGATATGATAAAAGGGACCGAAACAAGCTGTAAGATTTGATCGCAAACCTTGTGTATATCAGTGAAGGGGTAAATAAGAAGCGAGGTGAAAGCCGATGGATGACACAACAATCGTCCAGTTATACTGGGATCGAGATGAGCGGGCCATCCCCGCCACATCCGGCAAATATGGAAACTACTGTAACTCGATCGCCTGGAACATCCTGGGCAATCGGGAAGACGCCGAAGAATGCGTCAATGATACCTATCTGTGTGCATGGACCTCTATGCCGCCCCACAGGCCCAGGGTTCTGTCCGCATTCCTGGGGAAGCTCACGAGAAACTTGTCCCTGAACCGATACAAGCATCATATCGCGGAGAAACGAGGCGGCGGAGAGGCCCCGGCTGTGCTGGATGAAATTGCGGAGCTCGTATCCGACACGGACAACGTGGAGCGGGCAGTGGACCGCAGGGAACTTGTAAGGGCGATCGACACTTTTTTGGAGAGGCTTCCAGCGGATAAGAGGCGCATTTTTGTCTGCCGGTACTGGTATTTCGATCCGGTTTCCAAGATCGCGTCCCGGTTTGGAATGACGGAGAACCATGTATCCGTAACACTGAATCGCCTCCGGCTGAAATTACACAACTATCTTCAGGAAAGGGGCTTTGACCTGTGAAAAGAGAGGAATTTTGCGAAGTCCTCGGTGACATCAATGAGAACTATGTGAAAGAGGCCGGAGCAAATCCCAAAGCCGAGAAGCGGAGGCGGTTTAAGTGGAAAGTGATCGCGGCCTGTTTATGCCTGCTGCTTGCGGCGCCGCTGACCGTATTCGCCATGGATACCATTCAGTATCATGCGGCAGTGGATTATCTGCGTTCCCTCGGGATCCCCGTTGAAGATCTGAGCGACTACTCCCGCACGGAAATCAAAGAGGCCGTGAAAACGATGGATGCGGGAGAAAGCAGCCTGCTGACGGAAGAAATTCTGAACCTGCTGCCAGATAGCGGAGAACCGATACAAAGGCCAACACAGGTGACATCAGAACAGGTCAGGGAATTGACACCGACCATGACGCGAGAAGAGGTCCTTTCATTTTTGGGCGATACCCAGGACATCGGTTCCGGCATTTACATATATATTTATAAAGTAGACGGAGAAGCACTGCTGCGGATCCCGTTTGCAAGTGATGAAGCGCAGCTGGGGGTCACAGGAGAAGAACTATTAAAGACCTTATCCCCGTAAGGGCGCAGGAAGGGCTGATGCGGAAACGTCCCGTTATTTCCCTCCCAAAAAGGGCGGCCCCTACGACCGCCAGGGGAGCGCGCAGCGACTGCGCATCCGTTGACGGCTGTGCCGCCTTACGGTTGCGGCGTGCCCGATGCGGGCAAGCGGAGCGCGCAGAAGGAGGGAAACCAGCGGAACACTGGTGTCGCAAATACTGAGAGCGCCGCAGCGCGAGACAGAAAAACAGAGGCAGATCGAAGGCGTCCTTACACCCTGATTTTGGTCGGCACTTCGCCGCGGGAATCAACTGCCAAGTCTCTGCGGCACTCCGCCGCGCCCGCCGGGATGCCATCGTAAACCCGCAGGCACCCTCTCATGCCGCCCCCATACAGCAACTTTGCATGCACGTGCCGGAGCGCGACAAAAGGCGTTCTTTTGGAATGTGCATTGGGACAAGCCGTCATCGCGGCTGAATCCCCCTATGTGGGACCCATAAAAAAGCGGCTGGCCTTCCGTCCAGCCGCCTCGTATTTTCTGGCAGGAAAAATCTCTCAGCTCCGCTGATTCCCCGAATTGGTGGTGTCCTTCAGCAGCACGTCATGGGCTCCGCCCTCCACAATGGAGACGGAGGACACCAGGGTCAACTTGGCCTTCTCCCGCAGTTCCGGGATGGTCAGCGCGCCGCAGTTGCACATGGTGGACCGCACCTTGGAAAGGGTGGTGGCCATGCCGTCCGACAGCTTGCCGGCATAGGGCACGTAGGAGTCCACGCCCTCCTCGAAGGAGAGCTTGGCCGCTCCGCCCAGGTCGTACCGCTGCCAGTTCCGGGCCCGGGCGCTGCCCTCGCCCCAGTACTCCTTCATATAGCTGCCGCCGATCAGCACCTTGCTGGTGGGGGACTCGTCGAACCGGGAGAAATACCGCCCCAGCATACAGAAGTCCGCGCCCATGGCCAGGGCCAGGGTGATGTGGTAGTCCTGGACAATGCCGCCGTCGGCACAGATGGGCACGTAGACGCCGGTCTCGGCAAAATACCGGTCCCGCTCTGCCGCCACATCGATGACCGCCGTGGCCTGGCCCCGGCCGATGCCTTTGGTCTCCCGGGTGATGCAGATGGAGCCGCCGCCGATGCCCACCTTCACGAAGTCGGCACCGCAATCCGCCAGGAAGCGGAAGCCCTCGCCATCCACCACGTTGCCGGCGCCCACCTTCACGGTGTCGCCATAGCGGGAGCGGATCCAGGCCAGGGTCCGCTTCTGCCACTCGGAGTAGCCCTCGGAGGAGTCGATCACCAGCACGTCCGCGCCGGCCTCCACCAGGGCGGGCACCCGTTCCTCATAGTCCCGGGAGTTGATGCCGGCGCCCACCACATACCGCTTCTGACTGTCCAGCAGCTCCAGGGGGTTGCCCTTGTGGGAGTCGTAGTCCTTCCGGAACACGAAGCTCACCAGATGCCCGCCGGCGGAGACGATGGGCAGGGCGTTGAGCTTGTGGTCCCAGATGATATCATTGGCGGCCTTCAGGCTGGTGCCCTCCGGGGCGGAGACGATTTTCTCCGCCGGGGTCATGAATTCGCTGACCGGGGTGGCCCGGTCCATGCGGCTCACCCGGTAGTCCCGGCTGGTGACGAGGCCCAGCAGCTTTCCGGTGCCGGTGCCGTCATCCGTGACCGCCATGGTGGAGTGGCCGGTCCGTTCCTTCAAGGCCAGCACGTCCGCCAGCGTGTCCCCCAGGCGGAGATTGGAGTCGCTGATGACAAAGCCCGCCTTGTAGTTCTTCACCCTCCGTACCATCTCCGCCTGCTGCTCGATGGGCTGGGAGACATAGATGAAGGCGATGCCGCCCTCCTTCGCCAGGGCGATGCCCATCTGCTCTCCGGATACCGCCTGCATGACGGCGGAGACCATGGGCACGTTCATGGTGAGAGCGGGCTCCTCCCCCCGCCGGTACTTCACCACCGGGGTCTTGAGGGAGACGTTTGCGGGAATGCACTCCGCGGAGGAGTAGCCGGGCACCAGCAGGTACTCACTGAAGGTACGGGAGGGCTCGGAGAAAAAATAAGCCATAGGGCCACCTCATTTCATCAGATTTCAAGTGGAAGCTGGATTTACAGGTCCAGCTGGAAAAACAGTGTGGACTCCACAGGGCTGTCGTTGTAGCAGGGGATCTCGTAAAATCCCAGCTGCCGGTAGAGGCGGACGGCATCCTCCAGAACCGGCAGGGTGTCCAGCAGCATACAGCGGTAGCCGATCTGCCGCGCGTCCTCTGTGATCCGGCGGATCAGCTGCCGGGCAAGCCCCCGGCCCCGGTACTGCGGCTGGACGTACAGGCGCTTCATTTCGCATCGCTCGCCGTCCAGCCGCCGCAGGGCGATACAGCCCGCCGCCCGCCCGTCCACCCGGGCCAGGTACAGCCGTCCGTCCGGCGGGGCGTACTTGGCGGCGGGGGCGCGCAGCTCGTCCGCATAGTGCTGGATGTCCAGATAGATTTGAAAAGCTGGGTCGTGCGTCACCAGCATGGCGGTGTACGCCTCAAACAGGGCCCGAACGTCTGAGAGGGCATTATAGGCCGGTTCGATCACAACGGTTGAATCCATATTCAAGCACCTCCCGGCGGATGTTTCAGATATGATACCCGGTTCCGGCCGGTCTGTCAACCGTTAGAGAGAAAAATAGTCCTTTGCGGCATCGAACAGGCCAAGATCGTAATTCCCCGGGATATTTCGGTACAGGCAGGGCCCCACCCGCTCGGCGTGCCCCATCTTGCCGAAGACCCGGCCGTCGGGTGAGGTGATGCCCTCTACCGACCAGACGGAGCCGTTGGGGTTGCCGTCGATATCCATGGTGGGATGGCCGTCCAGATCCACGTACTGGGTGGCGATCTGGCCGTTTTCCGCCAACTGTGCCAAGAGATCCGGCGGGCAGAGGAACCGCCCTTCCCCGTGGGAGATGGGGACGCTGACGATGTCCCCCACCTGGACCTTGGTCAGCCAGGGGGACCGGTTGGAGGCCACCCGGGTCCGGACGATCCGGGACTGGTGGCGGCCGATGACATTGTAAGTCAGCGTGGGGCAGGCGGCATCTGTGTCCCGGATTTCTCCGAAGGGGACCAGCCCCAGCTTGATGAGGGCCTGGAAGCCGTTGCAGATGCCCAGGACGAGGCCATCCCGGTTTTGCAGCAGGTCCATCACCGCGTCTGCGGCCTGGGGGGACCGGAGAAAGGCGGTGATGAACTTGCCGGAGCCGTCGGGCTCGTCGCCGCCGGAGAAGCCGCCGGGCAGGAAGAGGATCTGACTGCTCCGGGCTGCCTGGGCAAACCGGGCGGCGGATGCCGCCACATGGTCCGGTGTCTGATTATTCAGCACCAGGATCTGCGGCTCCAGGCCAGCCCGTAGCGCCGCCCGGGCGCTGTCGTACTCGCAGTTGGTGCCGGGAAACACAGGAATCAGCACCTTTGGCTTTGCCGTGCCTGTCCGGGGAGCGGCGCGGGAGAAGGCCGGGGCCTCCAGTACCGGCACCAGCGCAGGATCGGCAGGGACTCGGCTGGGGTATACATCCTCCAGCACGGACTCGTTCAGGGAGAGCAGCTCGTCGATGGAGACGCTGTCAGCGCCGGTGGTGAGGACCGGCTCCGCCGTGGTGGTGCCCAGCCTGACGGCGCAGAGGAGGTCTGTGTCCTCCGTCAGCTCCGCCACAATGGCGCCAGGGCACGGCAGGTCCCAGGCGATCTCACGCCCCTCGGCCTGAAAGCCGATGGAGTTACCGAAGGACATCTGCATAATCCCCTCGGCGATGCCGTGCTCCACCGCCCAGGCGGAGCACACCCTGCCCGCCCGGCAAAGCTGGTGGAAGGTCTCCCAGGCTTCCCTCTGGCTCTGGGCGCCGCCGTTGGCGGGAGCAAAGAGGTACACCGGATGTCCCGCCTCCTTGAACTCGGGGGAGAGCACCTCCCCGGCCCGGATGGGGGCGATGGCAAAGGAGATGAGGGTGGGGGGCACGTCCAGATCGTTGAAGGTGCCGGACATGGAGTCCTTGCCGCCGATGGCCGCCGCGCCGAAGTCCAGCTGGGCGTCCAGAGCCCCCAGCAGGGCGGCGAAGGGCTTGCCCCAGCGTGCGGGGTCCTCCCGGAGCTTTTCAAAGAACTCCTGGAGGGTGAGGTAGGCCCTTCGATAGTCTGCCCCGGCGGCCACCAGCTTGGCAAGGGAGGTGACCACACCGTTATAGGCCCCCCGGTAGGGGTCCACCGCCATAGCCTCCGGGTCGAAGCCCCAGGCCATAACGCTGGCCTGGTCCGTCTCCTGCCCCGGCAGCACCGGCAGAAGGGCGGCCATCACCTGGGCGGGGGTTCTCTGATTTCTGCCGCCGAAGGGCATCAACACGCTGCCACAGCCGATGGTGGAATCGAACCGCTCCGCCAGCCCTCTGCGGGAGGCGGACGCCAGACTGGAGGCTATGGAGCGGAGGGAGGAGTTTTCGGCATCCTGGGAGACCGGGGACGCGGGAATGGGGGCAGGAACCGCCGCCCGGGCGTGCTTCACGGCGCCGTTGGTGTTCAGGAAGTCCCGGCTCAGGTCCACGATGGTCCTGCCCCGCCAGCGCATCACCATCCGGGGGGACGCCGTCACCACCGCCACGGGGTACGCTTCCAGATTCTCCGCCTCCGCGGCGGCGATGAATCGGTCTGCGTTTGACCGGGCCACCACCACTGCCATTCGCTCCTGGGACTCGGAGATGGCCAGCTCTGTGCCGTCCAGGCCGTCGTACTTCTTCCGCACTGCGTCCAGATCGATATCCAGGCCGTCCGCCAGCTCACCCACGGCCACGGATACGCCGCCTGCGCCGAAGTCGTTGCACCGCTTGATGAGCCGGGTGACATTCCCATCCCGGAACAGCCGCTGGATCTTCCGCTCCTCCGGGGCGTTGCCCTTCTGGACCTCGCTGGCCATGGTGGTGAGAGACTGCCTGTTGTGGCTCTTGGAGGAGCCGGTGGCGCCGCCGATGCCGTCCCGGCCGGTGCGCCCCCCCAGCAGGATCACCACGTCCCCGGGCTGGGGCCGTTCGCGGACCACATTCTCCGCCGGGGCGGCGGCCACCACCACGCCGCACTCCAAATGCTTGGCGATGTAGCCGGGGTGATATACCTCGCTGACCAGCCCTGTGGCCAGGCCGATCTGGTTGCCGTAGGAGGAGTAGCCCGCCGCGGCGGTCTGGGCGAGCTTGCGCTGGGGCAGCTTGCCGGACAGGGTCTCCGCCACCGGCGTCCGGGGGTCGCCGCAGCCGGTGAGCCGCATGGCCTGGTGGACGTAGGCCCGGCCGGACAGGGGATCCCGGATGCAGCCGCCGATGCAGGTGGCCGCGCCGCCGAAGGGCTCGATCTCCGTGGGGTGGTTGTGGGTTTCGTTCTTGAACATCAGCAGCCAGTCCTGGGGCTTGTCGTTCACCTGGGCGGCGACATGGATGGAGCAGGCGTTGATCTCCTCACTCTCGTCAATTTCCGGCAGAAGCCCCCGTCGCTTCAGCACCTTGGCGCCGATGGTGGCGATATCCATGAGGGTCTGTGGCCGCTGGGCAGCTTTCTCTGTCCCATAGACCTCCTCCCGGGCGGCCAGATACCGGTTATAGGCGGCCTGGACCGCCGGATCGTTGATCTCCACGTGGTCCAGATGGGTGGAGAACGTGGTGTGGCGGCAGTGGTCGGACCAGTAGGTGTCCACCACCCGGATCTCCGTCAGGGTGGGGTCCCGGCGCTCCGTGTCCCGGAAGTATGCCTGGAGGAACGACAGGTCCTCCAGGTCCATGGCGAGACCCAGCCGCGCCAGCAGGGTATCCAGGCCCGCCCGGTCCAGGGCAGTGAAGCCCGTGACCGTTTCCACGTCTGCCGGGACGGCGGTCTCTGCCGCCAGCCGCTCCGGCAGGTCCAAAGATGCCTCCCGGCACTCCACGGGGTTGAGGACATACCGCTTCACCGCGTCCACATCCGCCGCCGTCAGGGGACCGAAGAGCAGATAGATCCTGGCGGTGCGGACCGTGGGCCGCTCCTCCTGAGTCATCAGCTGAATACACTGGGCGGCGGAGTCCGCCCGCTGGTCGAACTGTCCCGGCAGGGGCTCCACGCCGAAGGCGATGCAGTCCCCGGCGGGCAGGGCTGCGGCAGTATCGTCCACCTGAGGCTCAGAGAACACTGTCCCCACCGCCCGGCGGAAGGCGGCCTCGTCCAGGCCCTCCACGTCATAGCGGTTCAGCAGGCGCAGGTCCTCCAAGGCGGAGACGCCCACCACGGTCTGCAGCTCGTGCAGCAGGCCCCGGGCCTCCTGCCGGAGCCCCGGCTTCTTTTCCACATAGATCCGTCTTACCATCGTATGACCTCCCGGCGCCGGTTGGGCGCTCATCAAAATATGCGTTTCAGTCCGCCAGAGCCGCCAGAGCCCGCTGGCCGATGTCATGGCGCAGGTATTTGCCGTCAAAGTCCACCGCCCTGGCGGCGGCGTAGGCGTCGTGCAAAGCCTGCCGCAAAGTGGGACCGGTGGCGGTGACGCCCAGTACCCGGCCGCCGCTGGTGACCAGCTGCCCATTCTCGTCCAGTCTGTCCCCGGCGTGGTAGATGGTCACGTTTCCCGGTGCCGACGCGGGCAGAGAGATGGGCTTACCCTTTTCGTAGTGCCCTGGATACCCGCCGGAGGCCAAGATCACACAGGCGGCGGAGGCGTGCCGCCACTCCACGGTGAGCGATCCCAGGGTCTCGCTTTCCACCGCCTGCATGACCGTCAGCAGGTCTGTTTTCAGCAGGGGCAGCACCACCTGGGTCTCCGGGTCCCCGAAGCGGCAGTTGTACTCGATGACCTTTGGCCCGTCCGGGGTCAGCATCAAACCGAAGTACAGGCAGCCCTTGAAGGGGCAGCTTTCCGCCCGCATGGCGGCCAGAGTGGGCAGGAAGATGGTGTCCATGCACACCCGGGCGATGTCCTCGGTGTAGCAGGGGTTGGGAGCCACGGTGCCCATGCCGCCGGTGTTGGGGCCAGTATCTCCGTCCCCCGCCCGCTTGTGGTCCATGGAGGACACCATGGGGGCGATGGCGGTGCCGTCGGTGAAAGCCAGGACGCTGACCTCCGGGCCAGTCAAAAACTCCTCGATCACCACCCGGCTGCCGGAGTCCCCGAAGGCCCGGTCCTCCATCATGGTCCTGACGGCATCCTCTGCCTCTTCATAGGACCGGGAGATCAGCACGCCCTTGCCCAGGGCCAGACCGTCCGCCTTGATGACGATGGGGAAGGAGGCGGTTTTCAAATAGGCGAGCGCCGCAGCGGGCGTATCGAACACCTCATATCGGGCGGTGGGGATGTGATATTTTTTCATCAGGTCCTTGGCAAAGACCTTGCTGGACTCGATCCGGGCGGCTCTGGCGTCCGGCCCGAAGCAGGGGATGCCCGCGGCGTGGAGGGCGTCCACACACCCCAGAGCCAGAGGATCGTCCGGCGCCACCACCGCGAACCCCACGGCGTGGGAGACGGCGAAGTCCACAATAGCGCCGATGTCTGTGGCGCTGATCTGCGGCACACAAACGGCGTCAGCGGCGATGCCGCCGTTGCCCGGCAGGGCGTAAATCGTCTCCACCACCGGATTTTCTTTCAGTTTTTTGATGATGGCGTGCTCCCGGCCGCCGCCGCCTACTACGAGAAGATCCATCGAATCGTCCTCCTTGCTTCGTGTATAAAACAGTGTGAAGAGAGACCGGGGAAAACCGGACAGGCTTTCCCGGTTGATTTGCCATCGCAAATCAGAAAAGGAAACTTCATTGCCCCTATCCGGGCCCAGACTCGGCAGACCCGGCGGCAGGATGCCGGACAGGCCCGCTTCTCTTCAAAGACGCTCAGTGGTGGAACAGCCGCATCCCTGTAAACGCTATCACCATGCCGTATTTGTTGGCTGTTTCAATGACATGGTCATCCCGGATGGAACCGCCGGGCTCAACGATGTACTGGACGCCGGATTTTCTCGCCCGCTCCACATTATCGCCGAAGGGGAAGAAGGCGTCGGAGCCGCATGTGACGCCGGTGAGGGCTGCGATCCAGGTTTTTTTCTCCTCCGCCGTCAGAGGATCGGGGCGCACGGCGAAGGTCTTCTGCCAGATGCCCTCCGCCAGCACGTCCTCATACTCGTCGGAGAGATATACATCGATGGCGTTATCCCGGTCCGGGCGGCGAATGTTCTCCACGAATTGCAGGCCCAGCACCTTGGGATGGTGGCGGAGCCACCAGGTGTCCGCCTTGGTGCCCGCCAGGCGGGTGCAGTGGATGCGGCTCTGCTGGCCCGCTCCCACGCCGATGGCCTGTCCGTCCTTCACGTAGCAGACGGAGTTGGACTGGGTGTATTTCAGGGTGATGAGGGCCACGATCATGTCCCGCTTGGCCGCTTCCGGCAGGTCCTTGTTCTCCGTGACAAGGTTGGTGAGGAGCGCCTCATTGATCTCAAAGTTGTTCCGCCCCTGTTGGAAGGTGACGCCGAACGCGTCCTTGTACTCCTGGGGGGCGGGGACGTAGTCCGGGTCGATCTGCACGACGTTGTAATTGCCCTTCTTCTTGGTTTTCAATATCTCCAGGGCTTCGTCGGTGTAGCCGGGGGCGATGATGCCGTCGGACACCTCATATTTCAGATACCGGGCGGTGGCGGCGTCGCACACGTCGGAGAGGGCCGCCCAGTCCCCGTAGGAGCACAGCCGGTCCGCACCCCGGGCCCGGATGTAGGCACAGGCGATGGGGGAGAGGTCTGCGCCCTCCTCCACAAAGTACATCTGCCGCTCCACATCCCTGAGGGGGTTGCCCACGGCGGCCCCGGCGGGGGACACGTGCTTGAAGGACGCGGCGGCGGGCAGGCCGGTGGCTTCTTTCAGTTCCCGCACCAGCTGCCAGGCGTTCAGCGCGTCCAGAAAGTTGATGTATCCCGGCTTGCCGTTCAGCACCGTGAGGGGCAGGTCGGACCCGTCCCGCATGAAGATGCGGGCGGGCTTCTGGTTGGGATTGCAGCCGTATTTCAGTTCCAGTTCGTTCATGCCTGGGTCTCCTTTCCGGAATACTTGTTGACGATGCGCTGCTGGAAGTCCCGGGTCTCCAGGTCTGTGAAGCGGACGAAGAGGGAGATCCTGTTGGCCTCGTCCAGAGCGTCCCAAACGGCGCTGGCGAGGCTGTCAATGTCCCCTTCCACGGCCACCTGCTCCGGCTCTCCGGTAAAGGAGGGCAGGGGATCGCCGTCTCCGGCGTAGGTGTGGAGGAAGTGGCCGGTCCCCGGCTGGCCGGGATACTCGAAGGTCTGCCGCAGGCAGCGTCTGCCGGTCCCGTCGGCGGCTTTCAGGATGGACAGCTTGTAACTGCCGTTGGGCCCCAGCAGCCCGGAAATCCGCGGGGTCCAGTTGGGACCGTCCGGCTCGAATTCCCGCGTGCGGAGGGCCTGCTCCATGGGAAGGCCCTGCTTTAAAAACTCCAGGATGGTGTCCGTCTGGTCCCCGTTGGTGACGATGAGTCCCCGGCCCATCTGCCGTACCGGGTGGTAGATGATGAGGCTGGGGTCCTCCATCCTGGCGGGGTCCGCCGCCTGGGTACGGATGCCGTCCGGCTCCTCCGCGAAGACGCGGTTGCGGCTGTTGGCGCTGCGGCCCATGATGAAATAGACGGCCACGGACGACTTGCCGTCCGGCGTCATGCCCAGCACGATCCCACGGCCGGGATAGGGATTGCCCCGCAGCAGGGCACATAAATCCTGTTTCACAGATGCTCCTCCTTTTCCGTGGCGATGTGGGCGGCCAGCTGTTCTGCGGCCTGGGGCAGCAGCACCCACTCCGCCTGTTCCATGACCCGGCGCTGCAAGGTTTCCGGCGTGTCGCCGGGCAGAATGTCCACCGCTTTCTGCAGCAGGATGCGCCCCCCGTCCGGGATCTCGTTCACCAGATGGACGGTAGCGCCGGTGACCCTGACGCCACGGCGGAGGGCTGCCTCATGGACCTTCAGCCCGTAATACCCCTTCCCACAGAAGGCGGGGATCAGGGAGGGATGGACGTTGACGATCCGGTCCGGCCAGCGACGGACGAAGTCCGCGGACAGGATGGACAGGAACCCGGCCAGCACGACCAGATCCACCCGGTACTGCGTCAGCGCCTCCATCAGCGCCGCCTCAAACGGCTCCTGCCCCAGCTGCTTCCGGGACAGGGGAATGGCAGGCACGCCGCGGCGTTTTGCCCGCTCCAGAGCGTAGGCTTCGGGATTGCTGGAGAGGACCAGCACGATCTCCCCGTGGGGCAGGGCGCCTGCTTCCTGAGCGTTCAGCAGCGCCTCCAGGTTGGTGCCGCCGCCGGAGACCAGCACAGCGATACGGGCCTTGTTCAGCATAGGATCACCCGTTCCTCTCCGGAGATCACCTCACCTATCACATAGCCGGGGCAGCCGTGCTGGGCCAGGGCGGAGAGGGCCTGGTCCGCCGTGTCCCGGGAGACGATCACCGCCATGCCGACCCCCATGTTGAAGGTGTTGAACATGTCCCGCTCCGGGATGTGGCCGGTCTCCCGGAGCATTTTGAAGATGGGTGGCGTCCGGACGGCAGCCTTCTCAATTTTCACCGTCATCCCATCCGGCAGGCACCGGGGGATGTTCTCATAAAAGCCCCCGCCGGTGATGTGGCTGATGCCGTGGACCTCTGCCGCGTCGATGGCGGCCAGCACCGGCTTCACATAGATGCGGGTGGGGGTCAGCAGGGCCTCGCCCAGGCTCTCCCCCAGATCTTCACAGTAGACCGTCAGATTGGCATGCTCCACGTGAAAGACCTTCCGCACCAGGGAGAATCCGTTGGAGTGGAGGCCGGAGGAGGGCAGGGCCAGCACCACGTCCCCGGAGCGGACCCGGTCCGGGTCGATGATATCGCCCTTGTCCACGATGCCCACGGAAAAGCCCGCCAGGTCGTAGTCCTCCGGCGCCATGATGCCGGGGTGCTCGGCGGTCTCGCCGCCGATGAGGGCGCAGCCCGCCTGGACGCAGCCCTCTGCCACGCCGGAGACAATGGCGGCCACCTTCTCCGGCACATTCTTGCCGATGGCGATGTAGTCCAGAAAGAACAGGGGCTTTGCCCCGCAGCAGATGATGTCGTTGACGCACATGGCCACGCAGTCCACGCCCACGGTGTCGTGCCGGTCCAGCAGCTGGGCGATGCGGATTTTGGTGCCCACCCCATCGGTGCCGGACACCAGCACCGGCTCACGTATGCCGGTCAGGTCCGGGGCGAACAACCCGCCAAAGCCCCCAATGCCGGACACTACCCCGGGGATCCTGGTCCGGGCCACGTGGGGGGCCATCAGCTTCACACCGGCGTAGCCTGCGGTGATGTCCACGCCGGACTTCCGGTAGCTCTCCGAATAACTCTCCATATCAGGTCCTCTCCCTCTCACTGATCTTGCACTCGAATCGGTCTTTGCCGCCGTCCTGGGGCACGGCGGTGGGGTAGCCCCCGCCGAAACAGGCGGTGCAGAAGCCGCACTGGGTATTGTCCGCCAGCTTCACCACGTCCTGCAGGCTCAGATACCCCAGGGAATCCACACCGATGATCTTTGCGATCTCCTCCACCGAGTGGTTGTTGGCGATGAGCTTGCTGGGGTCATCAATGTCCGTGCCGTAGTAGCAGGCGGCCACAAAGGGCGGCGCGCTGACCCGCATGTGGATCTCCTTCGCCCCGGCTTTCCGCAGCAGGTCGATGGTCCGGCGGCAGGTGGTGCCCCGGACGATGGAGTCGTCGATCAGCACCACCCGCTTGCCCTCCACCACGGAGCGGATGGGGTTCAGCTTGATATTGACCT
>OJSC01002269.1_pt1 | contig 15720 bp, 13 predicted proteins | sample 1599361 | NCBI WGS metagenome assembly OJSC01 (sample SAMN04168656, study PRJEB22393) | human gut metagenome | biome: human gut microbiome; feature: stool | host: Homo sapiens | collected 2014-03-17 | reverse complement strand
TTGCCGGGCTCGTTCCGTCGGCGGGGCTTTCAGCCAGACCTGCTCATGCCGCAGGAGGCACTCTTCGCCAGAGGGGCGCATTCCATGCAGACTGCTATGCGCAGGGCACTCTTACGCAGAGGGCGTTCCGGCAATACTGCTTTTTCTAAAACTGAAAGCAATGTTGCCGGAAATCTATGCCGGATGTGCAGAAAGGGGGAATCCAGACATGGCGATTTTTCATTACACAATCAAAATAGTCGGACGAAGTAAAGGGAAATCTGTTATCTCCGCTTCCGCATATCTCAATGGGGATGTGATGAAAAACGAGGAAACCGGGCGAATCAGTTATTACACTTCTAAAAAAGAAGTGGTCTACACCAGTCTGATGATGTGCGAAAACGCACCTCCTGAATGGCAGATAGTACCAGAAGAAAATATAAAACGCTTTCAAAAATCTGTCCGATACAAAAGGTCAGAAGATAAAGAAGCTGCTTTAGAAAAATTTAAAATCACATTTCAGAAACAACGGTTATGGAATGAGGTATTGAAGATTGAAAAAAGTGCAGATGCCCAACTTGGCAGGTCATTTGAATTTGCCCTCCCCAAAGAATGGAGCAGACAGGAACAGATTCAATATACAGCCGACTATATCAAAAAAACATTTGTGGATAAGGGAATGTGTGCTGATTGGAGTATCCACGACAAAGGGGATGGCAATCCTCATGTCCATCTGCTTCTGACAATGCGCCCTTTTAACCCGGATCATTCTTGGGGGAAGAAAGAAGTCAAAGATTGGGATTTTGTCAGAGATAAAAGCGGAAATATCGTGATTGATGAATCCCATCCGAACTGGTGGCAGGATAAGAAAAACCCTGACCGTCATGGAATCCGTATCCCTGTATTAGATGAAAACGGAATCCAGAAGATTGGTGCAAGAAACCGCCTGCAATGGAAACGGGTACTGACCGATGCTACGGGATGGAACAATCCAAAAAACTGTGAACTGTGGCGGAGCGAGTGGGCAAAGGTGTGTAATGAACATCTGCCTTTGCATAATCAGGTCGATCACCGTTCTTACGAAAAGCAGGGAAAACTCCAGATTCCTACCATCCATGAAGGTGCTGACGCAAGAAAGATTGAACAAAAGTTTCTTGCCGGGCAGGAAATAAAAGGTTCGTGGAAAGTAGCGGAAAATCAAATCATAAAACAACAAAACACGTTATTGCAAAAGATACTGGACACCTTTGGGAAAGTATCAGGTGCATTATCATTATGGAAGGAGCGATTAAATGACATTAGAAGAAAGCCGGGAAATTATACCCTTAATGGAGTCCATGATTGGGCAAATCGAAGAACAGCAGACCTTAATGGCAGAAATGCTTCTGGAAATGCAGAACCGGGACACCCAACTCTCTCTTATGCAGGAACAGAATCAGAAATTGCAAAAATTAAACAGCGAGTTATCCGAGCTGCTCAACATTTTGCCAAATACCGAGGAACTACTTTCCAAGATGGAAGAACAGAAAACGAAGATAGAACTTTTGGAAAACGAAAATCAGCAATGGCAGATATTGGCACAGAAGCTGAACAGCGAAAACAGTTTATTACTGAAACAGAACACCGAATTGCTGAACTGGAACAGCAGATAGAGAAAGGACGTGATATAGATGAACGAATCCAGAGAATTAAAGAACGCCGAACAGTTGGAAGAGCTTCTGCTCCTGACCGAGGAGATACAAGAAGAACTGGAACAGAAAGACCACTGTCAGCCATTTCCTTGCCGATTCTGTGTATGGCTTTATCGCAGACATTTGAAGTTATCACCCATGAGTTACTTTTGCGCCGCAGTTTTATGCGAAAACCCAGAAACTCACTGTCACGTTTCCTGAGATTAGTCACTTTTGACTTTTCATCAGACACTTCCAGTTTTAGCCGTTTCCATAGCCAGTCTTTGACTGCATAATAGGTTTTCTCTGCATCCTCTTTGGTTCTGCAAAATATCTTGAAATCATCCGCATAACGGACAATCCGCATCTCCTTGAGGTTGCTTTTCTTCAAGGCTGTATAGCTGTTGCACTTTTTCTCTGCGCCGTTGGGATAGTAGGTCACTTTACATGGATGTTTCATGTGCCTCACCATTTCATCCCACTGAGAGGCAATCCACCAGTCCAGTTCATTGAGGACAATGTTTGCCAGCAATGGTGAAAGGATACCACCTTGCGGCGTTCCCTTGGATGGGAGGACGGTTTCCCCATCAGGCATTTCGATTGGCGCTTTCAGCATGGCCTTGATGATCTGAATCAACTTGGTGTCCCGTATACCTAAAGTCCAGATCTGTTTTAGCAGCTTTCTGTGGTCGACGTTATCGAAGAATCCTTTAACATCCACATCGACTACATAGTGAAGCTTGTTCCTTTGGGCGAGTCCATACGCATAGGAAATCGCATTTTCTGCGCTCCGACACGGTCTGAACCCATAAGAGTGCTCATAGAACTTTGCTTCACAGATTGGCTCCATGACCTGCAAAATACATTGCTGTACTATTCGGTCAATAATACACGGTATTCCCAGAGGCCTCATCTTTCCGTTTGGCTTTGGTATATCTACTCTTTTTACTGCTTTTGGTTCATACCTCCTGAACTGTTTCTGGATGAGCTTTACAAACTTATCCTCTGACATGACTGCCAATGATTCTATTGTCCGCCCATCCGTGCCTGCGGTATGACTGCCATCATTGCCTTTGATATTTCTAAATGCCAGCTTGATGTTGTTGGGGGCGCTGATGATATCCATCAGATGCCCAAAGACTTCACCGCTTTTGCTGTCTGCATACAGACTGTCAAAGGTTTTCTGCATGTCATAGTATTCCGCATGGCGTAGCTTGCTTTTCTTCTTAGCTTTTTGTGCCATGTACATCACCCCATTTCTATGAAACCGAGCGACAATTTCTTTTTCTTACTCGACTGCATGAATAGTGGTTGTGTACTGCTGACGTTTTGCCTGACTTGTGGCCATTCCTAACCGTCCTCTTTTTCGCAGACGATATCATCGGTTCGACCACTGCTTTTCAGCAGGAATTCATCCGCTTATTATCCTTCGCCGGATTATCCAGTAGACTTCCTGCCTTTCCTTGTTCCGATAATCCTATCTGTACATACATACCTTTAGGCGTTCCCTCTGGGCCTGACAGCTTGGACACGCCTGTAACGTGCCACGGCGTTTCGTAACAACCATTTCTACTAAACCGTACTGCCTGGGCTTTAACCCACACGCCCATTTCTGAGCGTGGCACTTTTAGACCTTTACATTCGGGAGTTTCGTCAGACATCTCTGTCATTCTCACCATGGGTATCTTATAGACCCCCGGCATATAGGATGCACCGTCCACCTCTGGACAGCTTTCGTCAGCTTAACCTGTTACGGCATCTCTCTGCCGGCTTTACCGGGCTTCACACAGAGTTTGGCCTCTGCATGCCGGAGTATCAGGGGAGGCGTTTCAGGGCGTTACTCCTTCATTCCACCTCTCGAATTATCAGTTCACAGAACTGATTGAAACAGCGCTGTGCGCCACCTTTTCAGCGGCGAACAAGTCGCACGATTGTAATGCATGGACTTTTTAAAGTTGATCGTATTTAATACCTTGATCCGGTATCCTCCATTTACCAGCATCTTCCCGCATTCAACGATGATCGTACCCTTTGGATCAGTGACCACATAGGATACGTGGTCCGTCATCTGCATAAGATTGGGCTTCACATAGAATCTTGTCTTACCGGATCCGGAACCACCGATGACGATCACATTTTTATTTCTGGCATACTTTGGGGCTTTTGGCCGGCTGTTCATGGTCAGACGTTCCGTTTCTGTGAGGATGACATTGTTTTCAAAGACCGGATCCATGAAGGGTTCGATATCTTTTCTATTTCCCCATCTTGCGGATCCATACTCCACACCCTGCCGGAACTTCTTTGCATTTTTAGAACGATAGTAGACCACCAGTTTTAATGCACCTGCAACCAGAACACCTACCGTAAGATCCTGCAAAGCGATACTTGGCAGCCAGCTTAAAAATGCCAGTCGGAAATTGACTAACATCACGCCAAGTCTCTGGACCATGCTTTCTCCCAGGCAATGTCGGTACAGCCAGGATCCTTTATCTGCTACATAGAAGATAAAGAAATATGGGAGATTTAAGATCACCAGCCGTTTGATCTGGACCTTCTGTAATTTCTCCCGCATCATCGTTCCTGACCTCTGGATTTTTGTCTCTGCTTCACACGCTGGCGGTGCTTTGCTTTTCTTTCTACAGATTTCTGCAGTTTCTTTCTGACAGATGGTTTCTTCACCTGTTTCTTTTTCAGTTCTACTCCGGCATATTCCCGGAAAGCCGCTGTCATCACATCCACATCTTTAGCCTTAAAGAAGACCAGATATTTTGGTGGATCCGCACCGACTTCTTTTTTCAGGCTGTAATCAATCCCGTACTTTCTTGCCACACGGTCAAAGGATTTGATATTTTCATCTGTGATCTTTATGTTGGAAAGCTGTACTCCCTGTGCATTCAGCTGCTTGATGGTCTGCTTTCCATGTGGCTTTTTCTTTTCAATCTTTTTTCGGGCTTTTTCCCTTCCTTTCTCCTGGGCCCGTCCGGTCTTTTCAGCCATTTTCACCTGCGTTGCTTTCTGTTTCCTCCGGTTGTCCATTTCCAGGAACTTCCGAATGGCTGCTTTTAGCACACTGGCAGTGATCTTGACTCCCTGGATGCTCAGGCTGATCACTTTCTGATTTACTTCTTCCTGCAATTACCCACGTCCTTTCTTTCCTTTCATTTCAGAATGAAGACGGGCAATACAATATCCGATGCATGGAACATGTTTTCCATACGGACAGCCACCACATGGTGTCGTTTTTACTGCTTTTTTCTTTTCCGAAAGCAGATAGTGGCACTGTTTCAAGCTACAGCCTTTCTTTTTACCTTCCCACCAGTAACAGTACTTGCAGGACCATGGCTTTTCTTCGCTGTACTTTCTTCCCTCAATAGCTGCATTTGGTTCTATAATTAGATCTTTATTTGTCTTCATTCTGTTCTTCCTCTTTTCTCATGATTTCTGTCAGTTTTTTCTCTGCCTGACTTCCGGCAGCAATGAGACAATACAAAACTGTAAATATTGCCGCTGCTCCCAGAAGAGCAACAAAAATAATGATATTTCTCATGGTTTCTCCCATCTAAAAAAGCGTCCACAGATTCCTTTCGGTTTCCATGAACGCTCATTCTTATTTGATTAGTGTTTCTTTTTTCTCATAAATGCAAGGGCTCCTGTACCAGTCGCACCAATGCCGAGAAGTATAAACCACAGCCACAGATTGGTGTTATCCCCAGTCTTTGGTGAATCACTGACAGGTTTTCCACCATCCGGTGTCTTTTCTGCCGGTTTTTCCTCATCTACCATGGTTACATGCTGTACTTCACTAGTATCCTTTACTTCGAATTCCACATCTTTTGCAACCAGATAGCCATCCGGTGCTGTTTCTTCACGGAGAGTGTATTTTCCGATCGGAAGCATTTCGATATAATGTGCTTTCTCTGTACTGGTCCAGCTTTCGACAACTTTTCCATCCTGATCAAGGATTGTGAGTTTTGCTCCCGGAAGTTCTTTTCCGGCGATATCCTGTTTGGAGATTTTCACCTTCGTCACATCATCCTTCATCTCGACTTTCTGCACATCGCCAGTATCTTTGATCGTGAATTTCACGCTTTCAGCTGTCACATAACCATCGGCCGGTTTTGTTTCAACCAGTGTGTATTCTTTTCCGACAGTCAGCTCACGGATCACATGTGCTTCTTTACCGGAAGTCCATTCATCCACGATATTTCCATCAGCATCTACCACTTTCAGCTTACATCCTGGAAGTTCTTTTCCGGTTGTCAGACTGGATTTGGTAAATTCTACAACAGTTGGCTGATTTTCAAAGGTAAAATCATAGGTTACAGTCGGCTGCTCCTCACCTGCATACTCAAAGGTAAATTCCTTTTCTTCATCGTTGGTTACAAATCCGTCCGGTGCATAGAGCTCTTTTACATAGTAAGTTGCTCCTATTGGAAGATCTGCAACAAATGTGATCTTTCCTTCTTCATCCGTAGATTTCAGTTCAATGATCTCATCGGCTTCGATCAGGACTTTACCAGTTGTCTCAGACTTAATGTCTTCTTTGGCAAATAATCCAAAGATAGCTCCTTCCAGTGTACGGTCAGAATCTTTTTCCTTCTTAAGTACACTGACTTCTACTCTCTGACGGTTGTTCTGCCAGTCTTTGTCATAGACTACAACCGGTGTATCCTGATCCACGTAAGTCAGATCTACATGACGGATCTCACCATCCAGTACATGACCGTAAGCAGTTCCTGTTTCTTTCACATAGTATTTACCAAGTGGAAGATTTTCCAGTTTTGCAATACCGGTTTCATCTGTCTTGATCGTTGCAATCAGTTCATCCTTTTTATAGTAATCGTCACTGACGCCATCGGCAGCCTTAATGTCTTCCTCAGCATAGACTTCAAACGTAACATCTGTCAGTTTTCCGGTTACATAGTTGAAAATGTGTTCCACCACACCTTTGACCTTATCGGCCAGTGTAACAGAATCCAGAAATTCTCCCTTTTTGTTGATGATGAGTTCACCAACCGGTACCTCGTCCTTCATTTCCACTTTCTGAACCTCTCCGGTATCTTTGACTGTGAATGTCACATCATTGGCTACCAGATAACCATGCGGTGCAAACTCTTCATGTAGGGTATAAGTCTCACCCACCTTCAGATACTTGATCACATGCGGTGCATCTTTGGAAGATGTCCAGCTATCTACTATATTTCCATCTTTATCCGTTACTTTCAGATAAGCTCCATCCAGTTCTACACCGGTTGTTGCATCTGATTTTGTGATCTCAACAGTTGTCGGCTGGTTCTTCTTTACGGATTTTAATGTTACTGTCTGCACATCCTGCCCCTGATAAGAAGCATCAAATCTCAGTACTTCATCCGAAGATACGAATCCATCTGGTGCTTTCAGTTCTTTTACATAATAGCCTCCAAGTGGAAGATCCAGTGTACATGCTGCCTGACCTTTTTCATCAGAAGTCATTTCCTGTAAAAGAGTATCTGCTTTGACGATCACTTTTCCATCTTTCGTCTGAATGTCTTTTGCATTGTAAATACCGAACACTGCTCCGGCTACTGTATTGCCTATCTCAGCATCCTGTTTTTCGACAGTAATCGACACTTTCTGTCGTTCATCTGTGACAGAGATTTCTTTCTCGATCACTGCAGTATCCTGATCCGCATAAGCAAATTCGACATTTTCCGGCACAGTATTTAATACATAAGTGTCCGGTGCATTCTTCTCTTTGACATAGTATCTGCCAAGTGGAAGATTCTTTACGGTTGCATAACCATCTGCATCCGTTGTGACGGTTGCTACCAGTGCATCCTTTGCAAAATACAGAGTTCTCTGTCCATCTGCATCTACCTGATGATCGGCAGTATAGATATCCTCTGCCGCATAGACTTCGAATTCTGCTCCTGCAAGTCCGGCCATTTCATACTGGAAATCCTTATCAAATCCTTTTAACATTTCCCCCTGTTTATAGATCTTTAACTGACCTTTGACTGGGGCATTGGTATATACCACATCAATGACTGCATCTCCTGTGACAGGATCGGTCAGATAAGCAGTATCTGTATCAACGGCAACTGTCACATAGTTTTTGGATATCGTGTACCCATCGGGTGCCGTCACTTCCTCAATCCGGTAGTTACCAGGTTTCAGATTCTTTGGCAGTACCAGGTATCCTTCCTCATTTGTGAAATAAGATTTGTGTACTGTTGGCTTCGGATAGGATGTTGTCTGTTCCACATATTTCTGATTATCCAGGTCGTATACCTTGAACTCAGTATTGGCCAGGAGTACAGATTTCTGTGTTTCTGCATCCTTTTTGATGATCTTTAATTTTGCTTTGAATTCTTTATCCAGAAGCACTCGCCATGTCTGCGGTGTATCCGGATGATTCTCTGTGATCTTCACTACAAAATCATCAACCGGTGCATAGTTGTGTTTGCTTGTGGTCTCTCTTACCACATAAGTTCCATATGGAAGCGGAATCGATTTTGCATATCCTTTTTCATCGGTAAACATTTCTGTCTGACCATCTGCAGTCAGTACAACTGGTCTGGCTGAATCAAAATCATAACTTCCATCTGCTTTTACTTTCAGATCACTGACAAGCCATGCTGAAAAACCAACTCCCTGCAGAAGATCTGCATCGGTCTTTCCGTTGTTTGCTGCCTTGATGATCTGAAATGGCTGTTTGATGACAGTTTCTTTACATACAGAAGTTCTTTCTACTGTCGGAACAGTAGCACCTTCGTAAGTACAGTCCACATCATGTTCTGTCGGATCCAGTACATATCCCACCGGAGCACTAAGCTCTTTCAGATAATACTTTCCAAGATAGAGATCCGATACAGAAGCTTCGCCATTCTTATCCGTTGTCAGGGATGTGATCAGGGTGTCTTTCTTATAGATTGTTCCGGTTCTTCCATCCGGATGAACAATGTCTTCCCTTGCATAAAGACCATATACCGCACCTTCCAGTGTTGCATCACCCTGGGCTTCATTGCCTGTCTCAGCATCCTGTTTTGCAATGTTGAGCTTTGCATTTACTCGTTTGTCCGTTACATTTTTAGTCGTTGTCTTTCCGATAGCAAGAGTCACATTATAAGACTTTGTATCGATCTGATACCCTGTTGGAACAGAGATTTCTTTCAGATAAACAACTTCCTGTGTCTTTTCCATTGTGAGCTGTGAAGCACCATTCTGATCAGTTGCAGGCATCTCTGCAATCAACTTTGTACATGCAGCATCGGAATAGATCCCGTACACTGCACCAGCCAGTGCGTTGCCTGTATCCTGGTCTTTCTTTACAATGGATACCTTGCATTCTTTTGTCCAGGTTACTTTAAAATCCACATATTTCTCATTTCCGACACCTTCACCGAAAACAAGAGCCAGGTCCTGTGTTCCAGATCCTGTTACAATCTTGTAAGCAGAGTATTCTTTATCAATGCTTCCCTTCATCCGAGAAGGAAATGTAGCACTGACGCTCTCTGCCTGATCAAGTGGTGCTGTCAGATAAAACTGTGTACCTCCACTGATTTCTACACTTGCTCCTGCAGCACTGGTTTTACCGGTTGTCACATTTACAAGCTTTACACCGCTTGGCAACTTAAATGTGATTGTCTGCAGTTTATCTGCTTTGAATGTGATCACGCTTGTTCGCTGGCTGTTTCCTTCCACATAAGCCTTTACATTAGATTCGGAAAAGCTCATATCTACAGACGGAATGTCCGGCATATTTACACAATAATTGTAAAGCTCCATTGCCAGGTTCTTTCCTGTTGCATTAGTTCCGGATGCCCAGTCACTGGATCCATTTGCATAAGCTGCTGCAAGATGGGTAATGATGAATCTCTTTCCTGCCGGAAAATCCGGATGTTTCTCATCGAAGAAATCATTCTCATCACTTGCTTTTGTTCCGTAATAGCAGACCTTTGCAAGTGTCTTTCCATCGGCAAGTTTCTGGATTGTATAAGTTCCATTTCCCGGTCCTTTTTTCGATGGTTCAACACAGTATGCTGTCGCATTGATGCTTCCCCATTTCACATAATATGGACAAGTCAGATAAGAACCTAATCCATAATCTGCGTAATAGTACCAGGAACCGGCTGTGACTGTGACTGATTTTGTTCCTGTTTCACCGGAAGCAAGCATCATTGGCATATCAAAAGTAATACTTTCGCCTGCTTCAAGATCTGCAAGAGCAACTTCCTGGTCAACAGCTTCCTGCATAACCTCTGAGAGTGTGATCCCTGTTTCCGGATCAACGGTCTCCTGATTCTCCGTTGCTTCGATCTCTGCATCAAATTCTTTTTCTGTCAGTTCTGTTTTGCTCTCCGTTTTAGCATCACCAGTTTCCTCTGTAGACGAGCCAGCCTCAGAATCCTCTGTTTCTGTCTCATCGGAAGAACCAGCATCCTGATCAGAAGAACTTTCTGACTGCGAATCTTTCTGCTGATCCGCTTCTTTTACCACGATCTTTCGATTGATCTGGTAGGTTGGGTGATCCGTTGTCTGTGGTTCTACATAATAGACTGCCTTATAGGAATTGGCATAATCGGTAGAAAAGTCATTCCCGTCCGTATCTTTTGCTTCCTGAAATGTAACTTTTACTTTGCTGTCATCCTGGATCGTAAGACCGGTATAATCACTCTTTACATCGAAATTGTCTCCAACCTTGATCTCATAATCCTTTGCAGTTACCACTTCATCTTCATCCAACTGATCCTTGATCTCCTCATAATACGGAATCTTTTTTACAGATCCGGCATCATCAGAAGCATAGGCAACAGCGGGAGAGAGTACCGTCGATAGAACCGTTACTGCAGTCAGTAAACCGGACATCACCCTGCGTGCTTTCTTTTTCACGTTCATTCTCTTAAATCCTTCCTTTCTGATTTTTTTGTGTATGGTTATCTGTTCGTGTCTGCGTATTATCTTTTATACGAAGATGATCGCCTCCTTTCCTGAAATTTGCGCTATTTGGGACAGTCAGCACAAGCTGAGATAACAGCACAAATATATGGCGGTACCTGTTTGTCACAAATACCGCCACATGATTTCTACTGTCATCCTCTTTTCAGATTCAGACATTTTATTTTGATTTAAGATTTAAGCGTTTTCCTGTTTTCTTTCCCGGATCCGTTCCTATATCAGTTTCCATCTCTGATACGTTTTCTTCTGGCAGACACGCAGCTTTTCGCTCTATGCATGTTCAAACCGAATATCACTCCGGGCAGGCTATTCATTTTTCAAGGTACATGAAGGTGTTCTATGCAAACCCTTCATATAACGAAACGCTCAGAGCCTGTTTTACAGTGGTCTAATTCAATTTTTTTAAAATTCTTCGTTTTCCGCCTTTTTTTTCATCGTTTTTAATGCCCTGTTCAGGAGGTCATTTACACTCTGCTGTTTGATTCCCAGATAATCTGCAACATCCTGCTGACGCATTTCCTCGAAATAAACCAGATTGAGTACCGTCTTTTGTCTCTCTGTTAACTCTTTGATCAAAGCGTTTAGAATTTCTCTGTCGATAACATCGTCAACAAAATCTTTTGAAGATCCTCTCATAATCTCCGCATCATCTGTAACATCGCTGTTAGAAAACACACCATGATTGGTGCTGATTTTGCTCTGGCTGTATGCCATACGGTCTTCAGCCTCCATCAGCAGACGGATATACCAGTTTTCATTATCAAAGAACTCTTTATTGAATTCCTTGTTATCGCCAGTTACACTCACATATTCATAGTCATCACAACTATGAAGCGGAAATACGGTTGATTGATTTCCTGCTGTATAAAGTACATATCCGTGATCATAAACAGAGATTGTTGTATCTGCATTGATCATTTCCTTTACTACAACTTTGTGTTCCTTCAAGGATTTCACGCTTGGGATTCTCTTCTCCACATCAGCAACTTTCACGATTTTTTTCAGTTCTTTTAATGTCAACATAAAGACCACCTTTCTGCCTTTCGGCTCCGGGTGGTCCATTCCATCTTTTATGAAATTTCTGCACAGACATAAAGAACTGCAGTACAAGAGGTCACGAACTCACCCGTTTTTTTTGAACGGGAGTCCGCGACTCCTTTGTAACGCATGTATCTGCGTTTAGATTAAGTTTGCCAGATTGCCTGGCTTATTCAGTTGATATGTGCATCTTCTGATTCATTCTCTGTTTGCTCTTTGCGAAACATGGAATAATCGCCCATAGCATCGTAAGGACAATGCCTTACAAATTCCTGGTATTCGATTTCAGTCATCTTTGCTTCCTCCTTTGTGTCATATTATCAAAATCTCTCTCTGCAATTATTTTTGCAGAAGAGAATTCAACCTCTATATAACGAAACGCTGAGAGCCTGTTTTACAGTGGGGTACGACAAAAAATTTAAAAATTTTTTGAAATACATCAAAAAAGCCCGACAAAACAAATACTTCAACAATCTCCAAAACCAGAAAATACTTCTGATCTTGCAGTGTATCCGTAAATGTTTTGCCGGGCTCTTAGTGATTCCAGTCAGATTCAGCTCCTTGACAAACTCTTACTGTCTGGTGCGTTCTTGATGGTTCCTGCCAAATCCAACGCTTACTACAGACAGCTCATTCTATTCTGTTATGATCCCTGATTCATCATCTTTCGGGAATACGTCCGCATCCTGGACTTTAATTGTTCATCTCTGATGTGGATCGGACGAACCGACACCATATCATCCTTTACAAATATCTCCAATGTACTGCGACATTTTTTGCACTCCACTTCTGAATCGCTTTGTGCGCTCTTTTCAATAAATGCTCCGCATACAGAGCAGTGTACATGCCATTTAATAGCACCTGATCCCATATAGGCTTCCTCCTTTAAGCAATAAGATATTTCTCCATTTATTACTCAACGGACCAAAGGGAAATCAAATCCGCCTTATGAGCATCATGCCATCCATTCCGTAAGTGCCAAAGCTACACGAACAGCACGATTTTTATTCTGATCAGATCTGCTTTGTCGATCTGTGCATCCTTTTTTATCCTTCCACCAGCTACCACACACTCTTTCCGGTATAAAAAATTCCGCTGTGATTAATTAACATGATATTTCAATAGTTTCAAATACATCACCAGTCAGATCACAGATGTCCTGGATCTGAATCTCAGTATCATCGATCCGTAAGTGGACTGATGGATCAAAAAATTCTACGGTTCCGGATAATGTATGGTACTGGCCAACTGACGGATCCTTCCAGGATTTTTGAAAATAAGTTGCCTGTATCTTCATCCCATATGCCAGGATCCTTAATTTCATATCCAGCTCATTTTTCTTTTCTTCGGATAAATCTCTTTTCGATTCGTAAATGATTTCCTGTTGCCGGATCGTTTCATCCAGTCCACGAAGTGCCGCAAATGGAGCAAACTGTTTTGCCCTGCGTCCTACATCCATGGGATGTCTCCTGGAAACCGGTCTTGATAAATATAAATACGGTTGATATGCACTTGCCAGCACTTTTTACACCTCCTCTAAGCACGGTGACCACCTATTTGTTCATTGCGTTCTCGATAAGTAGAACACTCTAGCAGGTTAGATCCACGCATGATCGCATTCTTTCCATAACGCTGCTTTACATTCAATACTGCTTCCTGTAAATGCCGTTCTTTATCGGTCTGTTTTGGATCATCAAACAGGCTGTACTGCACATAATTTTCAGGAGCAACCCTATTCGCACACACCTCGATTCTTCGAATTCCGGTATATCTGTCCGCAATCCTGAGATATAAATCTTCCACTGCATCTATGATCTTTTTGGAACTGTTACTTTCTCTTTCGAGTTTTACGGTTCCTTTGGATGCCTCATGCTCATACCTGTGGTCATATGCGATCCATAAGGTGAGAGAGCTTGTCACCAGTCCTTTTTCAAACAGATCCAGGGCCAGGTTGTCTGTCATTTCCCTTACGATTACAAGTGCTTCTTCAAAAGAATAATTTCGCATCAACACCTGACCATTTGAAAGGCTGTGTTCCTCCGAATGATAGTTCTTGATGTCACTCATCCGGCATGTTTCATAGCCCCATGCATGATCAATCAACAGCTCTGCATCAATCCCAAACATCTTATACAGCCAGTCTTCGGATCTTAAAGAAGCCATTGCGATATCGCCCATCGTATGAATCCCGTAACCGGCCAGTTTTTTTTCAGTCCGGGATCCAATCCTCCAGAAGTCACTTAATGGTTTATGATCCCATAGCTGCTCTCTGTAAGAGAATTCATCCAGGATTCCAATATGGTCATCCACATGCTTTGCTACAATATCCATTGCGATCTTAGCAAGATACAGATTGGTTCCCACACCAGCGGTTGCAGTGATACCTGTTTCCTCCATAACCTCCTGCATAAGCTTTACCGCCATTTCTTTTGCAGTGAGATGATAAAGCTGCAGATAGTTTGTCACATCAATAAAACACTCATCGACACTGTACACATGGATATCTTCTTTTGAGACGTACCGCAGATAGATTCCATAGATCTTTGCGGAATAATCCATATACAGCTGCATCCTTGGCATGGCTGTGATGTACTTTACACAATCCGGTATCTCATGAATCCGGCACCGGTTCTTGATGCCAAGAGACTTCATAGCCGGAGTGATTGCCAGGCAGATTGTTGACTTTGATCTGGTAGGATCTGCAACCACCAGGTTTGTTTTAAATGGATTCAGCCCACGTTCTACGCATTCTACAGAAGCATAAAAGGACTTCAGATCAATACAGATAATAGAAGTCTGATCCTGACTCACATTGCCACCTCCCATACGTCTTTCCTCTTTTTGTAACATGTATCCCATTTTGACTATCAATGATTGTCTATCCTTCCTGTTTTCATTGAATTACAGGAAATTCATTTCACATATCCATTGACAAAAGAGGAAATATTGTGTATCTTATAGGAAAGATGTTTCCCTTATCTGTGATTCACATTATAGGAGAGATATTTCCCTTTGTCAAGATTAATTTTTATTTTTAAGGAAACACATTTCCCGTTTTGCCTTGAAGCGGCTAATGAAACTTATAAGACAAGGCTTAGAAAGAGGTATGTTTATGACATTCGGTGAAAAAGTAAGATCATTAAGAAAAGAAAAAAAGATGAGTCAGCAGGAACTGGCCAGTATGGTTGGTGTTTCATATAGGACTATTCGATCCTGGGAAGTAGAAGGACGTTTTCCAAAACAAAATGTTCTGTATCAGAAACTGGCAGATGCATTACAGTGTGACGTTTCTTATCTCATGAGTGAGAATGAAGCTTTTATCACAGAAGCATCCGAACAGTTTGGTAACCGTGGTGCCAGACAGGCTCAGCAGATTTTGGAACAGGCTGCAGCTATGTTTGCCGGTGGATCACTGACAGACGAAGATAAAATAGCTTTTATGGATGAGATCCAGAGCCTTTATCTGGATTCCAAAAGACGTGCAAAGAAATTTACACCGAAAAAATATCTGAAAAACCAAGAGGAAAAATAATAGAAGGCGGGATTATTGTACACCTAATCTGTTACCTTATAGTTACAAGGATATTTCTGCCTTTTTATTTTTTACTTTTGAGGTGATTTTATTTGAGAAACACTTACATATATACAGAAACAAAGAAATTAATCAAGAAATATGGAACCCGAGATCCATTTGAGATCATGGATCAAATGAACATTGTTGTCGGGGAAACTTCCAGATATAAGACACTGAAAGGATATTGTTTTATGAGCTGCAAGACGATCTATGTCATGATCAGCAGTTTCCTTTCAGAAGAAGAAAAGATGATCGTTGCCGCCCATGAATTAGGACATATCATCCTGCATCGTTCCCAGCTGAAAATGGCTCCAATGCAAGATGATACCCTCTACAATATGACAGATAATACAGAATACCAGGCCAATCTGTTTGCTGCCGATCTACTGATTGAAGATGAAGACATTGAAGAGATGGTTCAGAACGAAGATCTGGATTATTTCGGCCTCTGCAGTTCATTGAATGCGACTCCGGAACTCATGAGCTTTAAACTATACAGCCTGACAAAACGAGGCCAGGCTT
>OJSC01002253.1_pt1 | contig 15791 bp, 8 predicted proteins | sample 1599361 | NCBI WGS metagenome assembly OJSC01 (sample SAMN04168656, study PRJEB22393) | human gut metagenome | biome: human gut microbiome; feature: stool | host: Homo sapiens | collected 2014-03-17 | reverse complement strand
AGTTTAACGTACCCTTTTCAACATAGTACCACGTTCCGTAATACTGCACCAGTCCAGTATACCCCCACTGTATTTTACCATTTACCTGATAACGCCATACATTTCCACCGTAATTTGCTAGTCCAGTGTATGCCGCATCATACTCGGCGGCACTTTCACCTTCTTCCTCTACTGTTTCTACAGTTTCACTGATCTCGGCAGATTCCTCTGCTGTACTCTGTGCTACTGTCGCATTCTCTTCCGCTGCCATTGCGCTGACTGTTGGTGTCAATGCCATACTTGCCGACAGTAATAAAGAACAAACTCGATTCCTCATTAATCTCATATGTAGTTTCCTCCCTGTTTTATTGATTATGTTTGTATAGTATACTATTTTTCTTGCTTTCTCAAGTATATCAGCAAAAATGGTAACTTTTACGGCAAATTTGGTAACAAAAAAACAAAGCTTCCTGAAATAGAATTTTCCCAAGAAGCTTTGCTGCATTACAAGTTAACCTACCATCACACCATTCTGTACACGATACAAGCAACCATTATACCAAACATCACCTGAATAATTCCAATTCAAATAACCGTTCTGTACATAATACCAAGTTCCTGCATATTGTACTAAACCAGTATAACTCCAGTTGATTGTGCTATTTTCAATATAATACCAACCTCCATTATGCTGTACTAATCCTTTACGTCCCCAATACAGGACACCATTTTCTACATAATACCAGTCTTTTCCATACTGAATCAGTCCTGTGTAGCTTGTATTTCTTGTTCCATTCATAACTACACGCCAAGTTCCATTGTCATATCCTAATCCAGTATACTTCCAATTGATCTGGCTATTTTGTACATAATACCATGTTCCTGCATACTTAACAAATCCGTTATATCCCCAATTCAACGTGCCATTCTGTACATAATACCACGTTCCTGCATATTGGATCAATCCAGTATAGCTCGTATCACGCACACCATTTTTTACCACATACCAAGTATCATCAATATTATTATATTCAAGTCCACTGTAGTTCCAATTTAATGCCCCCTTTTGAACATAGTAAGTTGTACCATTGTAGAAAACAAATCCTGTATAGTCCCAATCAATTACACCGTTCTTTACATAGTACCAGACGTTGTTATATAGACATAAACCCACATAATTTTTATCAACGCTTCCATCAACTACATACTTCCATGTACTATTATCCAGTACCAATCCACTGTATGTGCCTTTAAGGCCACCATTCTGTATCCAATACCATACGTTATTCTTTTTTGCCAGTCCCGTATAATTCCAATCCACCGCACCATTCTTTACGCAAGTTAAATTGTCACCGTACCATTCAAATCCAGAATAATTCCAATCAATTACACTATTTTTTACATAATATGTAGTTCCATTATAATAGGTAAAACGATTATCTGTTCCATTGACTATTCCACGATCTACATAGTACCATGTACCATCCTGACAATAAAGTCCTGTATACACTGGATTCGCCATATGTCCATTTTCAAAATATACCTTCATTTTAGAATATGTACTACCAGTATAACAACCTTTATATGGCATCAAACCTGTAAAAGTATCACTTTCTGCCCCATTTATAAAGCAATAATAAAATCTTCCATCCTGCCAAGCACCAGTAAAATTCCAATCCACATAACCTTTTCTTACAAAGTAATATCTATCATTATACCACGATTCTCCTGTAAAACTACGGTCAATCTGTCCATTTTCTACATAGCACCATCTTCCACCTATATTCATTAGTTCACCATCGTAGAATCCCAAACTATTTACATTATATGTTTCATCCTCTACACGTTCTTTTTCACTGCTTACTACTTCTTCCTGTGAAACTTGCGTCGCTGTTTCTGCTCCCATTACATATTGAGGTAATGCCACGCTCATTCCAACTGTTACACACAACATTGCTGCTTTTGCAATCCATTGTTTACGCATCTGTTTTTCCTCCTGTTTTTTCTATAGAATAGCACCTGTATCTCTATAATTCAAGCCTTTTTTTATACGTATTGCAAAATCTCCGAGACATCACTGCCACGGAGATTTCTCACTCTTTTTACTTTATTATTTTCTTATATTGCTAAGAAATTTTACTTTTCTTTTGCAATCTTAATATTATCCCTCATATATTTGCACTTCTATTTCTGCTTCCATCAGCAATTTACAATCCATTCCATAAAATGCATAATAATTATAAACTGGATCTACTACTAAATATCCCATTGGATTTCCAGACTCTTCTGTAAGTGAAAATGCCAATCTTCCCCTGCCAGTGTTTCCAAGATATTCCATATTTTTTAACTGTCCATATTCTCTAAGTCTTATAGCAATACTATCTTTTCCATAACTGCTGCTTAACATTTCAAGCAATTCTTTTTGTGTTGTAATATTGATATCTGTCCATGCATAGCCCACTTTTGAAATATTATTCTTAAAATATCCATATCCATCATCAGTTCTATTAATAAAATCTATAACACCTTCACAGGATCTGCCATGTCCAACGCGATCCCACCACATAGTTCCAATTCCTGTTGTTAAATCTACCTCTAATGTTAAACTATTACTAATTCCACCTCCAAAAGAAAATGTGCATGTTGTCGCAACTCCATCCCATTTTTCTGAATATCTACCAATAGAATACTGCCTATATCGTTGGCTGATATCCCATACAATTACAGGACTTATTGCAAACTTATCTGTAGCTGCCGAGATGCTTTGCAAATTAAATGGTGAGTAATTCCAAACTAGCACACCCTTCTCAACATAATACCTTGTTCCATAATAATCGGTATAACCGGTGTAATTCCAGTTTAATACGCCTTTCTCTATATAATACCAAGTATCGTAATACTTTGCCAGTCCAGTATACTTCCAATTCAAGATACCTCCCTCAACATAATACCACGTTCCATAATAATTCGTAAGACCGCTATATTTCCAGTTTAATACACCGTTCTCAACGTAATACCACGTTCCATAATAATTCGTAAGACCGCTATATTTCCAATTCAATACGCCTTTTTCAACGTAATACCACGTTCCATAGTAATTGGTCAGTCCTGTATAGCCCCAATTCAAACGGCCATTCTCTACGTAATACCATGTTCCATAATAATTCGTAAGTCCTGTGTAATTCCAGTTTAACGTACCCTTTTCAACATAGTACCACGTTCCGTAATACTGCACCAGTCCGGTATAATTCCACTGTACTGTACCATTTACCTGATAACGCCATACATTTCCACCGTAATTTGTCAGTCCTGTATAGCCTGATGCATATTCCACCGCATCTTCATTTTCTGATACAACAGATTCAATTGTTTCCTCTGCTGCTGTTTGCGTTACACCTTCTGCTGCCATCACACTAGCTACAGGAGACAAAAGCATTCCTGCTGATAACGCAATAGAGCAAATCTGCTTTAATAATCTCATTCTCCCTCCTTTACGCTATTGCCGTTTTAATAATTGCAATAGTGACACATGGTTTTCTCTATTAAGAATATATCACAGTCATATTGATAATGCAACTTTATTTTTCTTTTTTGTAAAAAATCTCCGAGCCATTGATGCCTCGGAGATTTTTACACTTATTTTCTAGTTATTGTTTATTTTTTATACCACTTACTAATTAGCGTCTAGCAGAGAAATTATCACTTTACAACAAGTCCATTCTTTATGGTATACTGCTTTCCATTGTACCAAATCTTTCCAGAATAGCGCCAGTTCATGTAACCCTTATTGACATAATACCAATCACCGTTATATTGTACCAAGCCAGTATAATTCCAGTTGACTGTACTGTTTTCAATATAGTACCACTCTCCAGCACGCTGAACTAATCCTTTGCAACCCCATACAAGCGTACTGCTCTGTACATAGAACCATTTTCCCTGATAAAAAACAAGTCCTGTATATTTCCACGTAATGACACCATTTTGAACATAATACCATTTCTTGTTATATTGACAAAAACCTGTATACTTCCAGTCCAAAACACCTTTATTTACATAATACCAGGTATCATAATTCTTAGCTAATCCCGTGTAGTTCCAGTTCAGCATACCTTTTTCAACATAATACCAAGTATCATAATATTTGGTTAGTCCGGTATATTTCCAGTTCAATACACCCTTTTCTATGTAATACCAGCTATTATTATATGGACATAATCCAGTGTATTTCCAATTTAATACACCGTTCTCCACATAGTACCACACATTGTCCTGAAGAACTAATCCCGAATAATTCCAATCCAACACACTATTTTGTACATAGTACCAAGTACCATAATAATTGGTCAGACCTGTATAATCCCATTTCAGTTGTCCTTTTTCTATATAATACCAGCTATTATTATATGGACACAGGCCTGTATAGCTGTTGTCATAGACTCCGTTTTTCATAAAAAGCCACTGATTTTGGTATGATGCTAATCCAGCATAAGAAACATCCACGAATCCATTCTTTACGTAATATATAACTCCACCAGATACTACTACTCCGTTATATGACCAATCCACAATACCATTCTTTATATAATATCTCGTTCCTTCATACATTACTAAGCCAGTATAGCTCCACTGAATTCTTCCATTTCTCTGATAATACCAGAGATTTTCACCTGCATTCAGAAGACCTGTAAAGTTTGAATTTATATATTGGTATGGAACTTTCCAGTATTTTATCTGTTGTTCCATCCAAGAACCTCTCTCCACATAAAATACACAGTTATCACTCCCCTCAAAACTCATCTGCTCTAATCTATAAGAAACGCCAGTGGGAAAATATACTGTCTCTAAATTGTTGCAAAATCCAAATGCGTACCATCCCAAATAATTGACAGACGAAGGAAGTACAACCTTCTTCAATGCTGTATACATAAATGCAGCATATTCGATTGAAGTAACATTTCCTTTAATTACAACTTCTTCAAGTGAACTGCAGCCTTCCAGAACCCCAACATCAAGTCGTTTTAATTTTTCAGGAAGCACAATTGACTTTAATGATTCATTATAACTAAATGCATCCCTTCCTATCAGTGTGATAGAGTCTGATAAATTAATATGCTCTAGCTTAGGGCAGTGACTGATTGCATCTTCACCTATTGATGTCCTGCCTGTTATCGTAATAGACTGTAAGTTTTGACAGCCATAAAATGCTTGTTTTCCGATCCACGAAACTTGCTCTGGAACCACCACATTAATAATACTGCTGCATTCATAAAACGCTTTTTCTCCAATATCATTTATTTTATGTCCATCTAAATATGAGGGAATTGTTAAATTTGCTTCTGAGCCAGTATATTTTAATAGTATTGTTTCCTCACCCAATATTGTATATTGAAAATCTCCAGATACAAATGGGACTACTGGTCTCTCTGTTCCCCACTGATCTTCCTTGAGTTGATCTTCTTCCTGTGTCTCTGATTCTTCCTCTACAACTTCTTCACTTATATCTTCTATTGCTTCATCTGATTCCGTTTCAGAAGAGTTTTCAAAGCTCTCCGATTCTTCTGTTTCCAATTTGGATGACTCTTCGGTTATTTCTGCCTCCGTTATCTCTGAGGCTCCTGTAGTTTGTGTTTCTTCCACATTCTCAGCGATTGTCTCCTCTGCTGATTCTTCTGTTTCTGGAACACTCTCACTCTCTGGCATTGATCCTTCGGTTACAGTCTCTTCACTCTCTGCTTCTGATTCTACCTCTTCTGCCATTACTGAAATATCATCCTCTTCCGTTTGCTCTTTCTGCAAATCTTGTTCCAACATCTCCGTTTGTATAGCAGAAGTCGCTTCCTCTGCTGCAAAGCTCTGAACTGCTGGCGTTGCCGTCATCGCTGCCGACAAGCACACTGCCGCCACTTTGGTAATCCACTTTCTTCTCATGCGCATCCTCCTCGTAAATATTATTGGCTAATTCTGCTTTCTGCCAAGAACTTACATCTCATGCTATACACTATAAAATAATTGTACTCCGGATCAACAACTGCATAGCCCAATTCAGTTCCTGATGTATCGGTCAATGCTAACACGATCCTTCCTTTACCAGTTGTTCCAAGATAATCTACTTCTCCCAACCGTCCCTGTTTCGAAATTGCTGCCGAAATGCTAGCTTTTCCTTTACCTGTTTTCATCATATCAATGAGCTGCTGCTGATTTGTAATGCCAAACTCTTCCCACAAAAAACCTTTTGTTTTAATCTGTTTATCTGGTGTTTTAAAAAAACCATCCCACCCATTTGTTGCGGTCTTATTTATAAAATCTACAGTTCCTTCATTAGATCTTCCATAACCAAGTCGATCCCACCATAAGGTCGCAATTCCAGTCGTTAAGTCTACACTTGTCCACAAAGCATTGCTAAGTCCAACTCCAAGCGAGAATCTCCAGGTTGTTGCTGTACCATCCCACCCCACTGCTTCTGTATACTCTGGATAATAACTATCATTCACCTGCTGATTATAATATATAAGCATCGGCGTTATTGCAAATTTATCAGATTCTGCTGAAATATCCTGAAGTTTAAATTGATTTTCCCGTCTCACCATCACGCCGTTTTCAACATAATATTTATGTCCAAGAAATTCTACATGCCCAGTATAATTCCAGTTTAACACGCTTTTTTCAACATAATACCACGTTCCATAGTAATATACGAGTCCTGTATAATCCCATGTTAACACGCCATTTGTCGCACAATACCACGTTCCGTAGTAATTTGTAATACTATTATATTTCCAATTTAATATTCCTTTCTCAACATAGTACCATGTTCCGTAATAATTAGTCAGACCATTGTATTTCCAATTTAATATTCCTTTCTCAACATAGTACCACGTTCCATAATAATCGGTAAGGCCTGTATAATTCCAATTTAATACACCTTTCTCAACATAGTACCACGTTCCGTAGTAATTGGTCAATCCTGTATAATTCCAATTTAGTACACCTTTCTCAACATAATACCATGTTCCGTAATAATTAGTCAGTCCCGTATAATTCCAATTTAACGTACCCTTTTCAATGTAGTACCACGTTCCGTAATACTGCACCAGTCCAGTATACCCCCACTGTACTGCGCCATTTATCAAATAGCGCCATACATTTCCACTATAGTTTGCCAGTCCAGTATATGCCGCGTCATACTCTGAGACACCTTCCTCTTCTGTTACTACCATTTCTACATTTTCAGTAGTTTCAACAGATTCTTCTGCTGTGCTATGTGCTGCACTCGTGCTCTCTTCTGCCGCCATTGCACTAACTGTCGGAGCCAAAATCATACTTGCCGACAACAATGCTGAACAAACTCGATTCATAAATCTCATATGTATTTTCCTCCCTGTTGTTCTTTTTTAAAGTATTTTCAGAATATCAGCTTTTCTGTACGGTATCAAGATATTCAACAAAATTGGCAAACTTTGCAGCAAAATTGGTAAAAAAAAGACAGCAAAGCCTCTTGAAACACTATTCTCTCAAGAAGCCTTGCTGTCTTTTATTAAAGCTCTTCTAAACATAATACCAAGTTCCTGCATACTGTACCAGTCCGCTATAATCTGTATTTCGAACGCCCTTTACAACCATGCGCCAGGTATCGTTATCATATATCAAAACTTAGCATTCCCTATATATGTTTACCTCTGGAACAGCTCAAACTGATATCCAATACTTCTCATGCTATCAATCCATGGACCTAGAATGGCTGCGTTTGTAGTGGATGCTGTATGCAGGTAATACACGGCTCCCGGAAATGCACCTCTGTTGAGAATATCCATTGCAACCTGCGGTGGCTTCTGGTTACGCATATCATAATCGGCATAGTAGCATGTAAAGCCAAGAGTTTTATACCCACAGCTTCCAACTACTGCAAGTGAACGCTCACTTGTTGTTTCAGATGGAAATACAAAATATTTCATCGTATATCCAAAACGGTTAATCATCTCTTGATGCATAGTAAGCAAATCATTTCTCTGCTGATCAACTGACATTGAATGATAATATTGATGACTCCAGGAATGGTTCGCAACTGTGTGCCCTTCATCAATGATTCTTTTAACAATTCTAGGATTTCCACGCATATATTCTCCTGTAACGCAAAAAACTGCTTTCACTCCACGCGACTTTAACGTATCTAGTATTGAATCAGTAAGACCAATCGTCTCCCAGCCACAGGTAAATATTAAATACAATACATTGCGAGTCGTATCTCCAATAAGCTGACAATTATATTTTGCATACTTGTTTTGCATGGCAAGTGCCCGTTCTTGGGATCCTGCCATCGGTCCAAAGAACGTATTATTAGGAAGAGAGTAGAAATCTCCCCACCAAGGTGTGATTGATTGAAAATATCTGGAATCTGCAACTCCATTCTCTACATAATATTGCATATTCCCATATGATGTGATTCCTGTATAATTCCAGTTTAAACGCCCCTGTTCAATATAATACCAGGTATCATAATAATTCGTAAGACCAGTATAATTCCAATTCAGCACTCCATTTTCAACATAATACCAAGTATCATAATAATTCTTCAAACCATTGTAGCCCCAGTTTAGACGTCCCTGCTCTACATAATACCAAGTGTCATAGTAATTTGTAAGACCAGTATAATTCCAGTTCAACACTCCATTTTCGATGTAATACCAGGTATCATAATAATTCGTCAAACCATTATATTCCCAGTTCAGACGCCCCTGTTCTACATAATACCAGGTACCATAATACTCTGTAAGTCCTGTATAGCCCCAGTTTAAGCGCCCCTGTTCTACGTAATACCAAGTGTCATAATATTTAGTAAGACCGGTGTAATTCCAGTTTAATGTACCATTTTCGATGTAATACCAAGTTCCATAATACTCAACAAGCCCGGTGTACATTTCTTGCACAACGCCATTTATCTGATACCGCCATACATTATCACCATAATTTGCCAGCCCTGTATAAGAAGAAACTGCATATTCCGAAACAGTTTTCTCTGCGGTTTCTGCTGCTTTTGTCGGTATTGCTGTTAACAATGCAAAACCTAAAGCGCAATATACTGCTGCCACCTTTTTTAACCATTGTATTTTCACTTTTTCTCCTTTTATAGCTAATATAAAGAAAATTTTTATTCAAACTATTAATCTTACTGCATAAATAATCCGCCTACCGGAACTGGTTCTTCACCTGGTGCAAATTTAACTATAAGCCAATTAAAATATCCATTTTCATCTGTCTCTGACTTAAATTTTACATCCGTATATGGATACTCTAAATAAACAGCATCGTCATTTACATAATAAACACTTCCCATATTCACATCAATCTGTCTCATCGGAATCGTTTCGCCACTTCCTAAGAAATCATATTTCACACAATTGTTTGTCACCCAATTGTAAATAATTTCAGACAGATCCCTCTGCTCTGGAAGCTCAATCCAATCCTTTGATTCCTGAGTCAGCACATAATAGTGATTGGTATCATGTTTTACTGCTAGCTTTTGCCCTATATTGGTTTCTCCAAAAAGAGGAACCTGATATGCTTGAGAATTGATGTTTATTTGAGGTGGATCAGTGACTAAGGCTCGCTCTGTAACGCTGTTTGTATCCAATCCCCATCGGATCATATCACTGCTTTCCTGTGGACAATCAAAAATCCACGCGCCGACACTCTGCGTTCTGCCTGCCTCATATCCAGTATCTGTCCAATCACTCCAGTCATGTCTATTTATTTTAAATGTTTTATATGCGCCGTTAGCTTCTGCACTTACATAAATAACATCCTCTGCAGCATTTATAAAAGTTCCGCTTGTGATCACTGCTTTCTGACCAGCATTCAAGTCATAGCATATTACATTTGTTGGTTTTGCATAATCTACCCACTGAGAATAGTACAGCATACCATCTTCCGTTACAGCAAAATTGTCATAGTCATACCACAAATCCTCAATCACATACTCGCCGCTTCCATCCATATTGCTTATGTAAAGTTTGCTGCCACCCATACCATAAACTGACTCATCGCCATAAATTACCATATCATTCCAGATCACAAAACGAGAATGCTTGGAAATTCCAAGTTTTGTTTTTCCATCATACAGCCCTGGATCTTCTCCAAATGGGAGTTCAAATGATGTATAAGTAACACCTTTATATTCCTGCTCAAATGCACAGCGCATTACCGTAGATACTTCAGTGGTTTGTGACTCTTGTGGCTGCACATTTTCTGCCTTTCGATATAACTCTGTTCTAATTCCATATGGACGCTCTGGCTCACCATAATAATAACGAGGTGCAGTAGTATCAGGTGATGTGCCAAGTGCTGCAAGATAACAGCCATCTGGAAGTGTAAAGCCTTCTGGCGGTGTAATCTGCTGACGTACGCCGTCTGTACTGTTCCATACAAATGAATATGCACATCCATCTACACTGCAATCCATACGAATAGTTCCATTTTCCCTTCCATTTGTATAATCTCCGCTGAATACTGCCTCCACATAACGGTCATTCAAGTAAGTATATTGTGAAAAAGAAATTGTTCCGCTTATTGTATCATTTTGCCATACGCAGTCCCTTAGCCAGAAATAAAATTCCGATCCAGGTTCTTTTACCCAGAAAAGACTGCCGTTTCCATCGCGCTTTCCATTTGTATAATGACCATAATACCAGCCATAACCAGATGACCAACTGCCATCCTCATTTAAAAACAGATACAGTCCAATGCCATTTCCTGTCTGTGTTTTTGCAGACTGCTCATCCAAGAATACGATTCGACATCCGTTTGATGATGGGTCTGCTACAATCTGATTTGCAATCTGATTTGCCTGATCAGACTGTGCACAGGCCGACATGCTTGCCAAATCACCGCTTGAAAATACATTGTAGACTTGACTCATATAAGAAAAATCCGGGCTTCCCGTATTTTGCCAGACCTGGGATTCCTGTGGTGCTTGTGTCTGCGTAATTTCATACGGGGCAGAGGACCCATCTGCATAAACATTAGTTACTGTAAACTGCGTACCTGGATACAGATACTGATCTTTTACAATCGTGCTTAACTCTTCATATGGTACTGTTATCTCAATATCTCCGGCTGCATATGGTGCTATTGCATATGTAGAAAAATACAACACCATTCCATCTTCTGCAAAATACCAGCTTTTCCCATCTTCGACGAGTTTCTTTGCATTTGTCGGAATCTGCGCAGTATCATAAAGCATCGAGTATACTTCTTGATCTTCATAAAGTCCCTCTGCCACTAGCGCTGCAAGACGCTCTGCTGACATCGGATCCTCTGTCATCACATCAGTTAGTGACAAATGTGTCCCTGTCTGACTGTCAAAATTTTCACTTGTAATGCCCTCTCCGCCATGAGCACCACCTGTATAATCCGTATTCATAATTGAAAAAGATATGACTGCCTCATCAGCACGCATACAGTTAATTTCCTGCGTATACTCATAGCTAAAATCCAGGTCATACGATTCTGCATCTGACACTGAGTTTTGAATAAACTCCTCTGCATCCTGATCATCCTGTGCCAAAATCTCATTCTGATAATAGGCATTTATTTTATCTGCTGCCTGCGGATGATCTGGCATCGAAACCTCCGGGTAACTGCGAACACGATGAAAGTATTCTTTTCCCACTGAATTTGTTCTTTTAATATCCTCTGAGATGATTTGAACATACGATTCATTATTTGCATTCTGACTTTGTGTATCTGACTGTGATTCTCTCTGTGTAACGTTCGGTATCAGAAGGATCTCGTCAGCATATGTATTTTCCGTAATCAAACCACCTATAGCGGCTGTCAAACAAAATGCTGACAATGTACACACTTGTATTGTTTTTTTATATTTTTTTCTTTTATCGTTCTTACATTTCTTCATTGTTATTCCTCCCTCTACATTGCTTTTCTCTGGCTCCACTACTTTCCTGCTATACTTTTTTACTAGTATTAATCAAGTAAAATTATTGTATCAAAATTCAAAATATTTCACAATCCATTTAGCAAAATTGGTATTCTAATTGATATGTTTTGGGTTGACAACTTTTTATAAATTTTTTGCATCAAAAAAGAGCATCGGTTTCCCGACACTCTTTTTTGTTTATATTTTTTTACTTATTCTGCTGGCTGATTGTTCCAATTAAGATATCCGTTTGTTACATAATAACGACTGCCATTATACTCTGTCCAACCATTAAATGTCCAGTCGATCTTTCCGTTCTGTACATAATACCAATCACCATTGTACAAAACAAGTCCTGCATACTGCGTATCAACAACACCATTGCGTACATAATACCAGCCATATTTAGTATTGACAAGGTTTGTATAGTTCCAATTGACCACACCACCCATTACATAGTACATCTTATCATCTGCTTGAACATACCACACATCCGTAATCAACCATGCAACACGACCATAGTATACGAAATAAGTCTGTCCGTTGTAATCACACACACCGACATAAGAGGTATCCTCATAGCCGTTCTTCATGTAACGCCATACATCATCACCTTTAAACAGACCTGTGTACGAGTAATCGACTGTACCATTCTTAAAACAAATCCAAGTGGAATCAATCTTTTGAATTCCGTTAAACCAAGATGCTACGGTACTGTTTTTTAAGTAATAGGAAACACCTCCAATGTTTCTAAATCCTGTTATGCCCCAATTCAGACATCCATCCTGTACGTAATACTGGAGACCCTGATGGGTAACAAGTCCAGTATAGCTGGTATCCTGAACACCATTCTTTACATAATACCAGTTCTTATCAGCGCTCATGCAAAGACCAGTGTAAGATTTATTTAAAGTGCTGCCTGCCAGACAATAGATAGTTTCGTTAATCTTAACAGCTCCATCTTTTCCCCACACAAGCATACCATTTGTCACGTAGTATGTAGTTCCATAATACTCGGTAAATCCATTATAACCCCAGTTGAGTATGCCGTTTTCTACGTAATACCAATCCTTTCCATAATATACCAGACCTGTATAATTTGCATTCAATTTTCCTTTTTCAACATAATACCAGGTCTTATCTTCACTCATGCAAAGACCAGTGTATCCAGCTTTAACTGTACTGTTAGACAAGCAGTAAACGGTATCGCCTACCTGTACTGCACCATCTATACCCCAATTCAAAACACCATTCGTTACATAATACGAATCGCCATTATGTACAACAATACCCGTGTACTCATTGTTTCTGACACCATTTTTTACATAGTACCAAGTACCTCCATAATTTGCCAGACCTGTGTAATTCCAGTTTATTGCACCACCCTCTACATAATACCAGTCGCCCTGATAATAAGCCAGTCCGTTATAGCTGGTATCCTGCATTCCATTTGTCGCATAATACCACTGTCCGTCAATCGGATACTTCGCAATTCCAGTATAACCTGGTCCAACAAGATAACGGGTTGACAACAGATGCGCAATTACATTATTGGCAATTGCCTGCTGACCTGCTCCATTCGGATGATTTCCATCACTGCTGAACCATTCTGGATGCCCATGCAATGAAGTGTATGCACCAGGCATATTGTAAATTCCAAGCGCACCAATATTACTGAACACATTGTTATACTTTGGAACCATAAAATTTTGTATATACGCAGTTGGTCCCCAGCCAATCGCACCATAGGAAATCCTTGCATTTGGGAACATAGTTCTGCAATATGACACGAAATTATTAATTCCGGTAATCAGCTCAGCATCATTTTTTCTCATATCTGGCAATCCACCACATGGTACGATATCGGTAATCGCATTGCGATCTGGAATCTGCGGAAGCAGACGTTGAAGAAGTGTTATGTACGTTGCTCGCTGCGAATTATAGCCACAGAAGCCTACGCCACCTTCACTGCATGTATACACATTTTCACTTCCAAGCGCATTTTTGATTCTGGTCATCCAACTGACCTCCATACGCTCTGGTGTCCAACCATCTCCATAGCTGTCTCCTAACAGAATGAACTTTCTTCCTGCCAGATTATTTGTTGCATCAGCTGGCTGTGCATAAGATGACTGGAGCACATCAATCTGTGTCTCCTGCTCAATCACTGTCTCTGCACTAGTCTTTTCTGCGCAGTTTACTACCTGAAACTGCAAAACAAATGCCGCTGCTACTGCAAGCATTCCCATTTTTCCTGCTATTCTTCTCATTACTACCCCTTTTCATCAGAAAATCATATTAACCTTTATGATCTTTTCTTCCTTCTTTTGTTATTTTTTCGTTTCTGACTTTTGTTTTTTACAAAATATGGCTTAACAGCTGTTTCATTTATATCAGGCTCTTTTATAAATGATTCTTCTATATGTGATGTTTCAAAAGCAAACTCACCCAAAATGTCTTCATCACAAAATGCCAAAACAGGAAATAGATTAAATCCAACATCGAACAGAAAAGGTTCCTCTATGCACAAAAAAAGAATTACGATCAAAAATAGGAACAGCATTCCATCTTTTCTTTTATGTGCCTTTAAAAGTGCCGCACCATACAAAACACAAACCAGCGCCAGCAATACAATTCCATAACGAATCGCTATCTGCAAATATGAAGAATCTACATAATTATAAACTTCATAATTTTTTCCCAGCACTGAAAAGCCCTTCATATCTATCTTCTGTCCCAAAAAGGAAAATCCATAATTCATAATCGCATTTTTTCCTAATAGGAGCCGTCCGGAAAATCCACTATTCAAAACCTTCCACAAAATACTGTCCTGGCGATACAAAGGAAGAAGTAATGCCAAAAGCGCACAAATCCATGGAACTGCTATCAGATGTCTTCTTTCTATAGAAAACAGCCTTTGCTTTACTCTAAGCAGATACGTCCGTATTACTGCAATTCGATTCAACGCCATCACACATACAAGAAGTGTCAATACAAGAAATGACATTTTTGTATCTGTCTGTAAGAAAATGAAAATATTAATCAGTTCAATTGCAATAATCTCTAGCCATGTAATCTTATTTCTTCGAAGCAGCATATATTGCATAGAAACAAACAAGAATAAATTCGGTGCATACGATGCCCACGCAAAACCAAGACTATACCGCATCCTCTCCTCATCTACGATAAGATTCTTTGTGATTCCAGTTATTGCACACAATATGATTACAAAAAGAACACCTCCCTGCAGTATACAAGATAATTTTAAAATTGTTTTTCCATTACTTGCATATACACAACCAAGCAGCAAAACAAATAAAAAAACAGTACGCTCTCCGCTTGTAAAAATTGCAATTCCTGCTGTAATCAGCATAGCTGTCAAAAAACAAGCTGTACGCTTTGAATACTTTTGTTTTACGCCATTTAAGGCTATGCAAATCGCACACCCCAGATAGGAAGCATAACGAAGCACTTTTAGAATCATATTTATAATATGATCTTGATAAATCGTTGCCCATGATGTCAGTGCTACCGACGCTGCCAGAATAAACACTGCATATACAATATATATAAGTTTCTGATCGTCATACAGCTTTATTTTTTTCAGCATGATAACCTCCTCCCTTGTTGCAATGTATGAAGTACATTCACACATTGCCGTCACGCATTGTTTTTCTCCTTATAACGCTGAAGAACAGTATATGAAAGATAACCTGTATATCTGAGCATAGCTACTGTACGCGACATCTTGTTCATCTTCTTATAGATCTGATTTGATGTCTTTTTTACTCGTTTATCTGACATCATAATCTTTTTCTTATTTTCTTTACTTTCCTCGCACATCATTAACGAATTAATATGGAATGTACAATGGGCTGCT
>OJSC01002194.1_pt1 | contig 16341 bp, 19 predicted proteins | sample 1599361 | NCBI WGS metagenome assembly OJSC01 (sample SAMN04168656, study PRJEB22393) | human gut metagenome | biome: human gut microbiome; feature: stool | host: Homo sapiens | collected 2014-03-17 | reverse complement strand
ACCAGGTACAACTGTTGCTATAATACATAACTGCGGAAAATATGCCTGTGGATAAAGGCTAAAATTCATAACCGAACTTAAAGTAATCTTATTATCTCTCTTTATACTCATTAATTCGTATATATCCTCATCTGAAATTGCAGCTAATCTTGGCTTACCCTGTTTTAATAATTGAATATAATTACTCAGCAAATTATAATCTAGTGATGCAAATGTCACTCTATCAACAACTCTAACATCATCCTGATACTTTTTTCTGTATGCCTCATAGCTGTATACTTCATATTCTGTCATTGGCTCATCGCTATCACCTACACGTATGTATGAACCTTTTACTACCCCTTTTCCTTTGTAATAGACAGGTCTGTCATAAATATCTGCCCCAGGTATTTCTGCTGAAACAAAAAATTTATTTTCCTTCTCTATAACTGTAAGTAATGGTCTGACAATCGGCTGCATCTGCAAACATTGTTCATTTATTTTCTTTTGGATATCTTGCGAATCATATACCCCCACTTCCTTAAAATCTTGTTTTTCATCTATACCAAATATAATAATTCCACCGTCATCCTGATTGGAAAAACTTGACAATGTATCATATAAATGTGTTGGACATCTTTTTTCAGCACTTTTTAATTCCAATGTTGATGTTTCACATTTATATTTTTGAATATATTTTAGTTTCTCTATTAACTCTTCACTTGTCATTTTAGTTCCTCCTTTTATTCTTTATATAAATCTTAACATTTATTTCATTTATATGCAAGAAACTTAAATTACATTCATTAATTCAATACAATTTTATCTTCATAGCCAAGCTAATTAATTAAACAACTTAAATATCAGCAAATAAGCTTAAATTTTAACCAACTAACTTAAATTTTTATCAAAATAACTTAAATTTAAACTCCAACAACTCAAATGTTTCAGTTGTTAAAATTCAGATTTAACTTAAATCAAATCAATTTATATCTACTCCTATAAATATATTTAATAAAAAACATTTATTTCTAAAAAAATCAAAATAATATTTATCTCTTATTCTCCCTCTCCAACTCTATATACAACTATCTTCTCCCTCTCTGCCTCTCCGTCCGATACATCACTGCAATCAATCTCGTGAACAAATGTCACATTATATTCCTGTGACAGACACATAAGATACTCATCTGACGGATAATAACACATAATAAGCATTTCCCTTTGAGCCTCATAATAGCTGTCTATAATATTCGCCAGCACGCTCTTGAATATCTCAATAGAAAATGGATTGAAAAGAAAAATCTGTTTCAACAGAAAGTCTCTTCCCATGTTTGGCGGGACGTCCTCTGCGGCCGGTATGTGCAGGAGCAGGATCATACATGACAGAATCAATCCTGGCATTGCCGATAAGATCCAGATTCTGGAAGATTTTTGAAACATTCTCAAAGCAACTTTAGCTGTGATATTCATAAAATGGGAATAATCAACTTTTGCATAAGAACATGCGTGGTAAAAGGTATTGAGGGATTTTGTGGTAATCCCAGACAAAAAGTGCTGATATAAAAATCGAATGGAATGTATAGATTCCAATGTTAGTATTAATAAAACGAGTAAAAACAAAGTATCTGCTGTTGGAGCAGAAAAAGTTTCAAAATAAAATGTTTTGGAGCAAACTCATTATACATCAGAAAACCCTGTACGATATTTTTTATGAAAAAGTGATAAAGTGGTGTAAAGATTAATGATCTTTGTATTGGCACCGAAAATATATTTATTTCTCCGCGGCTTTTCTTCCAGGATGGGAGAGTGCCGCGGAGAATTTTTTGCAAAGAAAGAATTGCTATAGCTTTTGTAATTCCGGGAAAACCTTTATCTAAGAAAAAAATACAATATTAACATGAATATCATGAATATAATATTGGAGGCTGTGAATATTCCCAAATACTTCCCTCTCAGATTCCTGTTTTCTTTTGCAATATATTTGAAACTTATAAGGCTTGCCATGGATGCAATCAGAGTGCCGAGACCTCCAATATTGGTTCCGACAATTAAAGCACGGTAATTATCTGTAAAGCCGGATAAAAGAAGCGCAGCGGGAACATTGCTCATAATCTGACTGGCAAGAACAGCAGTAAGTGTTTCCCTTCCTGCCATGATTCTTTCCAGAAAACTGCTGAATTGCGGAATCCTTCCAAGGTTGCCGATAAAAATAAATAATGCGATAAAGGTGGCAAGCAGGGAGTAATCCACCCTGCTTATATTTTCCCTGTTTCTTAACAGCATATATACAAGAACCAATACAAGAGGAATCTGGTATGGAATGATACGTGCAACAGTGAGCAGGCAGATTGTAAATAAGATCAGGTAAGCGGCCAGGTATTCCATGTTAAGTTCTTTTCTGTCAGAGAATTCCAAAAGAGTTTTATCTTTTTCGGAACCGCATACGTGAGGTGCTTTGGCAGCGGCTACCTGTATCCATATCAGAAGAAGGATAAGTGCTGTGGCGGAATAGGGAAGCATCAGGGCTATTAATTCTGCCGCGGACATCCCTGCTCTGGCATATAGATAAAGGTTCTGCGGATTTCCGATTGGTGTGAGCATGCTTCCGAGATTAGCAGCGATTGTCTGCATGGCTACTATTTTAAGAAGCCAGTAATTGCTCAGTTCCTTTGGCAGTTTATGTACAATGATCAGTGCAAGAGGAAGAAAAGTAATCAATGCCACATCATTGGTGATCACCATTGACAGGAAGAAACATAAGAGTACCAACAGCCTCATCACACCCACAGTTCCCGATGTTCCCATCAGCAATTTTTGGGCAAGTATATCAAAAACACCAACAGCCTTCAAACCAGCTACAATTGCCATCAAACAGAAGAGGAGCCCGAGAGTCCTGAAATCGATATAAGTAAAATAAGCCTTATCAGGTCTGACCCAGAACATAGAAAGAATCGCCAGGATCACTGCAATTGACAAAACGGTTTCTTTCCTGAAAAAAACATATAATTTTTGTAACATAATATTTCCTTTCCGGTCTGATATGACCGCATATAAGTATATCACAGAAACATCCAGAATAAGAAGAGTCAATATTTTGGTCGTCTCGTTTTTCTTTTATGCAGCTGGAAGGAATTTCGATTCCTTCATAGCTATATTGGGGATGTTTGGTTCTGGCAATAATCATTTTCGGATAAGAATCTCGAATCTGAAGCAGAGCATGGGAGTACTTGTTGCTCTTTTATCAAATTTTGTGTATATTATAGTAATTGTAGTGGGATACGTAGCGTGCAGGTGTTTGAGGCACTTTAGCGATCTGCGATGATGAACCCAGGGCTGTACTCTGTACGGTGCAGGAAACTGCGGTTGTAAGACAGTGTAGATTATAGATAGCAGAATAAATTATAGATAGAATTATAGATAGAAAGGAGTTTCAGGATTAAATATGGCAGAAATAAAGAACTCGGAATCAGATATGAGCACTCAGCAGAAAGCTGAGCTGGACAAAGAGAAAAGAAAAGAAGAGAAGAAAGAGGCAAAAAGAGCAAAAAGGCAGCACTACAGGGAACTGAATGAGCCACCAAAACTCACCGTGCTTGAGGAAGTGGGAAATGCAGTCACCCATGGAATAGGAGCAGGACTTGCCATAGCCGGCTTTGTCCTTCTTCTCCTGAAGTCAGACACAGGGCTCAAAGTGATGGCATCGTGTTTTTATGGAATATCACTGATATTGATGTTTCTTATGAGCTGCCTGTATCACTCATACAAATCCGGGCTAGCAGTCAAGCGTATCTGGAGAAGATTTGACTATTCCTCGATATATCTGCTGATAGGCGGAACATTTGCTCCGATGTACCTTGTGTACTGGGAAAATGTGCTTGGAATAGTGTTGTTCTGTGTGCAGTGGGCGCTCATCATAGCGGGGATCACCATCATATGTGTGTTCGGACCAGGCAGGTTCCGACCGATACACTATACGCTGTACTTCGTCATCGGATGGAGCGCCATCATGTTCATTCCAGACTGGTTCAGAAATGACAAGCCGCTTTTGGGATGGATCGTGGGCGGTGGTATTGTCTATACGCTCGGCATGATTCCATTTGTGAAGGACACCAAGGGGATGCACTTTATCTGGCATATCTTTGTGATGCTGGGGGCTGCATTGCATTGGTTTGGAATGTACCTTTATGTGTATTAATAAAAGATAGATAAGTTCAACAGTGCTTCGAGGTCTGAGACTATGACAAGAACCGGAGAATATCTTGGAAAATTATTTGCACACATGGGAAAGGAGTGTTATATAGAGCCACCTTTTTATTGTGACTATGGAACCAATATACACGTGGGAGATTATTTCTATGCAAATACAGGGCTGATAGTTCTGGATCAGTGTGATGTCATCATTGGAGATCATGCATTTCTGGGACCAAGGGTCAATATATACTGTGCATGTCATCCGATAGATGCGATGATCAGAAATACCGGTGTGGAGCTTGGCAAGCCGGTTACAATAGGAGATAATGTATGGATCGGTGGCAATACGGTCATCAATCCGGGTGTGACCATAGGTTCAAATGTTGTCATAGGCTCAGGGTCGGTTGTAACAAAGGATATTCCGGATAGTGTGATAGCGGCAGGAAATCCATGTAAAGTCATAAGAATGATAACAAATAAAGATAAGGAATATTGGCTTAAGCAGCTAGAGGAATTTGAGGCAGACACAGGTGAGCAGGTAAAGCTGGAGCAGGACTGATTCAACATTGCTGCTGTGAGTTGAGATTCCAAAGCGTTTTTCTATACCACACATCCTAATGAAGAGCCAATAAAAGGTATAAAAAAGATGAAACAGACTGATAACTTTAAGTTCGACGAGGCAAATGTTATGAATGAATTAGTATATAGAAATCTATCAGAAGATGCAAAACGACAAATATGTGCATGGAAATATGGCGGAGAATACGATTTGTATAATCTTCCTTCTTATGAAGAAATGCAAGTTCGACAGATAGGATTCATGAATCCCAAAAGTGAAAAAAATTATTATGGTTTTTGGGATGAAAGCATATTGGTAGGATTTGTCAATATATTGGAGGAAAAAGAAGAGATATTTATCGGAATAGGCGTAAATCCTGATTTGTGTAATAAACATTATGGTCAACGAATGCTCTTGATTACTTATGAGATTTCAAAAAAGTTATATCCTGACAAGCCGTTGTATCTGGAAGTTCGTACATGGAATATCAGAGCGATAAAGTGCTATCAAAAAGCAGGATTTAGGATTGATGGACAAGCTTATGAGTTGACAACAGGAATTGGTACCGGAACATTCTATCGAATGATAAGAGAATAGGAAACAGCACATGAAATATGATAAGATAGTGGAAGCATTTTTCATAGAACGTCCCAATCGTTTTATTGTGCGGGTAAAGATTGACGGAGCGGAAGAGGTAGAATTGGTTCATGTAAAGAATACGGGCCGTTGTCGTGAATTACTGCTGTCAGGGGCGGAAGTGATTTTGGAAGATTGCATAGAAAAGAATCCAAATCGAAAGACACGTTATGATTTGATTGCGGTTAAAAAATTGGATAACTAACCTTCAGTCTTGTGGAGAGATTGAAAGCAACAGAAGATTTGAAGTTATAAGAAGTGGAAAAGGAGGACAAGTTAATGATAAAAAAAATAGCCATTGTACCCTATGTAACTAATGGGAGAAATTCACAGGTTGGACATGATGAATATGAAAGCGGAAATATAGATAGAGTAGTGAAATACATAGAAGAAAATTGAAACATAATCTCTTAGAGGAGCTTATCAAATTTAAATTTGAAAAATTTAATGGTATCGGGCACCAAAATTTCAGGGGTTGCGGAAATACTTGGAGACAAGGTCACATTTCTCGCAGAGTTTGCACTCAGGAAGGCACTTATCAGAATAGATGTGGCACAGCATATGTAATCATAAAATCCCGGATATCATGCGCATATCCTATGGAAAATTCCGCTAAAATATGCTTTAATAAGGTATATAGCAGTAAATAACAATTGCAAGAGGAAAAGAAAATGTCTGGAAGAAAGAGGCAGAAAACCGGAATGATAGATAATGAAAATGAAAATAACAGCATGGCGCAGGAGATTCAAACACCACAGCAGACAGTTGACGCGCAGCAGGTGGTTATCCCGCAGGAGAGCGAGCGCATCCAGCGAGCCGAGTGGATTCACGAGCAGGTGAAGCTTCAGCGTGAGGCAGAGGATGAAGCCTGGGAGAAGATCATGGAGGAGCAGAAGCTGCTTACAGAGCGCAGACGCTCCATAGATGCTGATATAAACAGCAACAGGGAGCTGAAGCGATACCATGAGGACTGCATGGAGGATATCACAGACCAGGTATATTCACTGCATGGCATATCGGTAGACAAGCTGGAGGGCATAAAAGAGTACAGGAATGCCCTGTTCCGCGGAGAAGCATTCATAGTGTTTTGCATATCTGTAATAATGGCTGCGATTGTGGCATATGCCTATGGGCCGACTTCACAGCTGTGCCTGTATGTACTCATGTGTGTAGGTGCGGAGGGAGCGTTATTGTCCCAAAAGCGAAAGAATATACTGTTTTTCATCCCGCTTATCCTGATAGCGGCGGAGATGGCAGGCTACAAGCTGTATCCGCAGTATCTGGAGTATGTCACGATGGCGGGAGAGGCATTGGCACTGCTTCTTATGATGATAGGCACTGTGGGATACTTTGTGCACAATCCATACCGCAAGGACAGAAAGAATATAAAGGCTGCAAAGTCAGATCTTAAGGAACTACATAAGGTTGCCAAAAAGAGCGTAAAGAAAAATAAAAAGAGCCGCATAAAGAACGAAGCAAAAGAAGCAAAGCTTGTGGCAAAGCAGGCCAAAAGAGAGACCAAGGCTGCCATAAAGGAGCAGAAGAGGCAGAATAAGCTCGCAAAGAAGCAGGCCAAGTACGAGCTTAAGGAGAAAAAACGACAGCAGAAGAGTGAGCGTGTTGAGCTTAAGCATGAGCTGAAGAAGACTCAGCTCATGGATAAGGTGAGAAGATTTACACCGAAAGAGCAGAATAGTGAAAGCACCTCTTCGGCAGAGAGCATAGATAACAACATTACAGAAAACAATATCATAGAGAATAACATCATTGATATAGAGCGCAAGGTCAATTAGTCATGGATGAGCATTAGGCAGACAGCTGATACTTCTCCATCCAGTAATTAATCTGGATGAAATATGCGATAAGCTGTGGACCTGCCATGAGCTGGCCAAACCACGGACTGCCGTATTCTGCCGGTGCCTTTAAAAATTCGCGCGTTTTGTCAGTGTCAATGAGAGTGCGCACAGGGGCGTTAGGGTAGTCTAATATCTCCTCCATTCCCTTTATAAGGAGAGCTTCATATCCGGGATGATAAGTCTTTGGATATGGGCTCTTTTTTCTGTGCAAAAGCTCAGGTGGCAGGACATCTGAAAAAGCATCGCGAAGCAGAGTCTTTTCCACACCGTTTTGATATTTCATATGCCAAGGCACATTAAAGACATACTCAATGATACGATGGTCGGCAAAAGGTACACGTGCCTCAAGCTCTGAGTACATGCTGGTGCGATCCATGCGGTCAAGAAGCGTCTGCATGAACCATTTGATATTGAGATAACCTATTATGCGGCGACTTTCGTCCTCACCGGTCTCATCGTAAAGGAGAGGGGCTTTTGATCTCGACTCCTCATATCGAAAAGCCTGATAACCGGATAAATCAAGCTCCAAACCCACATCATCACGCAAAAGAGCAAGGCGTGGAGCGACATCCGATGACCATGGGAAGCCATATCTTTCCAGCAGCTCTTTGCGGTAAAACCACGGATATCCGCCAAAGATTTCATCAGCACACTCACCGGTAAGAGCTACCTTGTTTTTTCGGCTGACGAGGCTGCAGAAATATAAAAGTGACGAGTCCACATCTGTCATGCCGGGCATATCCTTTGCATCAACTGCGGCAAAGAGCGCCTTGAAGAGAGAGTTTTCATCACACTCGAGATAGGAGTGGGCTGTCTCATACTCTTCAAGCATACGATTGACATAGGGCAGATCCCTCTCCGGCTGGAAGGCGTTTGCCTTAAAATACCTGTCATTGTCCTTAAAGTCGAAGGAAAAAGTGTTGAGCGTTTTACCGCGTGTGTTCATATAGTTTGCGGCGATGGCGGTCACGATGCTTGAATCGATGCCGCCTGACAGAAAAGTACATACCGGCACATCGGAAACCATCTGCCTTTTTATAGCATCCTCCACCAGAAAACGTGTGTGAGCAACGGTATCCCGATAGCTCTCGGTGTGTTCCCGGCTTGTAAGCTCCCAGTAGGTTTCATCATGCAGCCCATCCCGGGAGTAAATCATGAAGTGTCCCGGCAAAACCTCAAACAAATCCTTAAACAGGGAAAGCCCGCTCGTGTGTGCAGGCCCGATAGCAAGAAGCTCCTGCAAGCCCTGTTTGTCAAGCTCAGGCTTTACTGCAGGGTGCGCAAAGCAGGCCTTTGGCTCGGAGCCAAACACCAGAGAATCCCCTCGGATGGCATAAAAAAGCGGTTTGACACCCACGCGGTCGCGGTACAAAAGTAACCGGCTTTTAGCTGCATCCCATATGGCAAATGCAAAAATACCGTTTAAGCGATTGACAAAATCAGCGCCCCAATGGATGTAGGCGTACAGAATAACCTCGGTGTCTGAGGTTGTGGAGCATACAAAGCCGTTTTCGGACAGCTCGGGAATCAGCTCATCAGTGTTGTAAATCTCACCGTTATAGCAGATTGTGTAATCATAGCCATTGTGTGTGCGCGTCATGGGCTGGTCGCCGCACAGGATATCACGGATAGCCAGACGGCTGTGCGACAGACCAATATGCTTTTTAAGGTAGCGTCCTCTGGCATCGTTGCCGCGGTGGGCGAGCACAGCACGCATCTTCTCAAGACGAAAGTTCCAGTAATCGGTGTTCTCTTCAAAGTCTTCTTTAAAGTTACAGAATCCGGCAATACCACACATAAAAATTCATATCTCCGTAAAAACAGATTTAATTTATATTATGCATACGCCTTGAAGCTGTTAATCCGGTCAGAAAATAAAATGATATGGTGGACAAAAGTCATTGTATTAATCAATTACCAAGCTGATTAATAAATTTTTATTGACAAGAAAGGCAGAATAGCGTTACTCTTATTACATGAAGTTAGATAACACTAACATGTATAAATGATAGATAACTACAGTAAGTACAATCTGACCGGTAATTGTTTTTAAAGCTATAACCTTATATAAGGTAAATGTAATTTGAAATGTTGAAAGAGAGGATATCATATGTCAGAAGAAGAGAGAAAGTTCTTAGAGATAGTGGATTTGAAAAAGGGCTTCGGAAGCGGCGAGACGCGCCAGGAGGTGCTGCGAGGCATGAATTTTTCTGTGGCAAAGGGTGAGTTCTGTGTGCTGCTCGGACCGTCAGGCTCCGGAAAGTCTACACTGCTCAATATCATCGGAGGCATCGACAGCGCCGATTCCGGATATATCAGCATAAATGGCGACAAGCTGAAGGATATGAGCGAGAAAAAGCTCACACAGTACCGCAGAAAGCACCTGGGATATGTATTTCAGATGTACAACCTGATTGCCAATCTGAATGTAAAGGAAAATATAGAGGTGGGCGCATACCTGTCAGACAACGCGCTGGATATCGATGAGCTGCTTCACACGCTGGGGCTTTATGAGCACCGTTACAAGCTTCCAAATCAGCTATCCGGTGGACAGCAGCAGCGTGTGTCAATAGGGCGTGCAATTGTGAAAAATCCGGATATACTGCTCTGCGACGAGCCAACAGGAGCACTTGATTACAACACCTCAAAGGAGATTTTGAAGCTCATAGAGGATGTCAACAAAAAGTACGGAAACACCATAATCATGGTCACACACAATGAGGCCATCAAAAACATGGCAGACCACGTGATAAAGCTTAGGGACGGAGCCGTGCGCCACAACGATATCAATACAAATAAGGTTTCGGCCGAAGAGCTTGAGTGGTAAGGAGGATTTGACCTATGAGCAGGAAAAAGATAAAAAATCCTCTGATAAAGCGTATACCAAAGGAAATTATCGGTGACTGGAAGAAATATCTTGTTGTATTTCTTTTCCTCGTGCTGACAATAGGCTTTGTATCCGGAATGTATGTGGCAAACGACAGTATGCTCACCTCTGCGGATGAGGGGGTAAGTAAATACAAGCAGGAGGATGGACATTTTGAGCTTAAGGATAAGGCTGACAGCGAGCTTGTTACGGCTATCGAGTCAGGCGAGGTAAAAACAGCTCCAGACGAAAAAGACAGCGATAGCAGCAAAACTCCTGTCAAGCTTTACGAGAATTTCTATCGCAATGAGACTGAGGACTACGACGCAGACGGCAAAAAGGACGGAACCATTCGTGTATATACAAAGACCGAGGATATCAACCTCGCATGTCTCATCGAGGGCTCTTTTCCACAAAATGAGAACGAAATCGCTGTGGACAGAATGCATGCAGACAACGTGGGGATGAAGGTCGGTGACACGATAAATGTCAGCGGAAAAGAATTCAAGGTATTGGGCCTTATCGCGTATGTCAATTACTCCACACTGCATGAAAAGAAGACCGATATGATGTTTGATGCGATAAAGTTTGATGTGGCAATGGTGACAAAGGAGGGCTTTGACCGCCTGGACAAGAGCATTCACTATACATATGCATGGAAATACGAGGATGAGCCGGCTGACGATATAGAGCAGAAGGAAAAATCAGATGACTTTCTGGAGGCGATGGTGTCACAGGTTATGGCAGCAGGCAATGAGGTGGAGGACTACACACCGCGCTACTCAAATCCGGCAATCAATTTTGCCACGGACGATATGGGCTCAGACAAGGCCATGGGAGGAGTGCTTTTAGACATTCTTATCGTGATAATCGCATTCATTTTTGCAGTGACCATAAGCAATACGATAGCAAATGAATCATCAGCGATAGGCACGCTTCGCGCGTCGGGCTACACAAAGGGAGAGCTTATTAGGCATTACCTTTCAATGCCTGTCATTGTGACATTTCTGGCAGCAGTAGTAGGAAATATACTGGGCTATACGGTATTCAAGGATGTGGTTGTGGGCATGTATTACAACAGCTACAGCCTGCCGACATATCACACAATCTGGAATCCGGGCGCATTCATAAAAACAACGCTTGCTCCGGTGATTATCATGCTGATTGTAAATCTTATCGTAATAATTCGCATGATGCAGCACACACCGCTTCAGTTTCTGCGTCATGACCTTAAGAAAACAAAGCGCAAAAAAGCAATGCGGCTTCCGCGCTGGAGCTTCATGAGACGTTTCAGACTGCGAATCATGTTCCAGAATGTGGCAAACTATCTTATACTTTTTGTGGGAATATTTTTCATCATGGTAATGCTCGCGATGGCAGTCGGCATGCCGGATACACTTGATTATTACAAGAAAAATACCGACAGTATGATGTTTGCAAAATATCAGTACGTACTCAAATCCTATGTCGATGCAGACGGAAACGTGCTTGAAACCGACAACAGTGACGCAGAGAAATTTGACATGACATCGCTCTTAAGGAGAACAGATGAGTTTGACGAGGAGGTGTCTGTCTACGGAGTGGAAACAGACAGTGCATACGTAAAGCTTAAGGACATGGATTCGCTTAAGGATAACGAGGTGTACATATCGGATTCATTTGCAGACAAATATAGTATAAAACCGGGTGATACAATAAAGCTTGATGCACAGTACGAGAAAAAAACGTACAAATTCAAGGTGAAGGGAACCTACGATAAATCCCAGAGCATCGCGGTGTTTATGCCGATAGAGCATTTCGCGGATACCTTTGATTTTGCAGATGGCAGATTCAGCGGATTTTTGTCAGACACAAAAATAAAGGATATCGATGAGAGCAATATCGCGACAACAATCATGATACGCGACATCACCAAAATGGCAGACCAGCTCGACCACTCCATGGGCTCATACATGCAGTACTTCCAGGTGCTTTGCATACTGCTATCAGCCGTCATGATATATCTGCTCACGAAGCTCATCATCGAGAAAAATGAGACAGCCATATCGATGACAAAGATTTTAGGCTACGATAACAGGGAGATTGCAAGCCTTTATCTGGTCTCAACATCAATTGTGGTGGTCATCTCGGATATCATCAGCGTAGTACTTGGTGCAAAGGTAATGGACATTGTATGGCGCATAATGCTTCAGACCTTCAGCGGATGGTTTTCATTCCATATGACACCTGTCGGCTATGTAAAGATGTTTGCGTTCGTGCTCATCGGTTACCTGATAGTGACAGTATTTGATTTCAGTAGAATAAAGAGAATCCCGATGGACATGGCACTAAAGAATGTGGAATAGGTGAAAAGTAGACAAAAATAATTGGAGGTTTTTGTCAGGTTTCAACGTAAATCAGTCGTAAAAGCAGTAAAATGCTTTTGTGGCTGATTTTGGTATTTTGGTGGGATTATTGATTATATCAGCAAAAACACGTATTATATACATATACAAAAAATTTTACGGTTCACGCCTGAGAGTGGCCGGTAACACAAAAATCTTAACATATGATAAACAGAAGAATGAGGTATAAAAAATGACAGACAATTTTGAATTTAGAAGTATACACCCAGACGAGGTAGAACAGGCAATAGCAATTGAGCAGATATGCTTCCCACCGAATGAGGCATGTTCTCCAAAGGCAATGACAGAGAGAATTGCAAAGGTACCACAGCTATTTCTCGTGGCAATTGACAAATCAACCGGTAAGCTGGCAGGCTTTTTAAATGGTGTGGCAACAGACGAGGAAAAGTTCAGGGATGAGTTCTTCACAGACATCGATTTATGTGATGAGAATGGTAAAAATGTGATGCTTCTGGGCCTTGACGTGCTGCCGGAGTATCGTGGACAGGGCCTTGCCAGAGAACTCGTGTACCGCTACAGCCAGCGTGAAAAGGCAAACGGACGAAAAAAGCTGTTTCTGACATGCTTAGAGCAGAAGGTGGAGATGTATAAGAAGTTTGGATTGCAGGATCTGGGAATTGCTGACTCTACCTGGGGTGGAGAAGAGTGGCATGAGATGGTGCTAAAGGGATGAATGTGATAATATGGAAAATAAAGTATCAGATAACGTTATAGAAAAAAATTATAGGGAGTGCCTTAAATTCAATGAAATCAACGAAAGCAAAGTCGATAATTTTGACCTGGCAACAGCAAAGGCTGCCCTTGAAAATCTGTATGAGCTATACAAAAATGGCATATTAACAGGTCGTTTCACAAAGGATAAGGACTATGTAGTAAGGTGTGATGCTTTGGTGACATTAGCTGAGGAGAACAAGGACAGCTTGTTTTATGATGCATGGCGCGTATGGTTTAGATATTTTGTATCGATGGGCTATGCAGGATGGAATGAGCTGTGGGAGGCAGTATGCCGTTGCTCCAGACGCTTAAGGAGCTGGAGAAAAATGGTATTCCACCAAGTTTGAGATGAAGATGCGCCACCCTGTAAGAGAGGATCTGCTTCGATATCTGCAGAGCAATTTACAACAAAGCATACAAAATAATACACAGGAGCTTAAGGCAATATGAAAAAAATACGCGTAGTGGCTGCCGGCTGATGTGACACTGATTGAGAAGATTGGAGAGGAGTTGTATGAAACCAAGGACAGCAAATAGCATGAACATACAAATTTTCGGAACAAAAAAATGCAATGACACAAAGAAAGCTCAGCGATTTTTCAAGGAGCGTGGGATAAAGTTTCAGTTTATCGATATGAAGGAAAAAGGCATGAGCAAGGGCGAATTTAATTCTGTCGCCCAGGTGAATGGCGGTCTTGACAATATGATTAACTGGGATGGCAAAGATAAGGATTTGCTGGCACTTATAAAGTACATAGCAGATGAGGACAAGCTGGATAAAGTGCTTGAAAATCTGCAGGTGATTAAGACACCGGTGGTTAGAAACGGCAGGCAGTCAACAATCGGGTACCGGCCGGATGTATGGAAGACATGGAAATAAAACTAAAGAAAATGAAAGGCAGGAAATTATATATGTATTATGTACCGGATGGCACAGAGCAGTGCGGTTATTATGAGTGTAAAGAGTGTGGAAGCAGGTTTCTGGATTTAAAAATTGCACCAACATTGGTATGTCCATACTGTGGAGAAGAGGCAGATATGGAGATAGGACCTGATGAGGAGATGCCAAAAGTTGTAGAATCTGCAAAGCTTATTCAGATGGTTAGAGGCGTTGAAGAGGTAGAGAAGATGGATAAGCTGTTATCGCTTGCGGTGACAGGTGGCGATTTTAACTGGATATAAGAATGCAGATATTTGTAGACGCAGATGTAAAGTAGCTGTCGCAGATGTGACATTGATTGAGAAGATTGGAGAGGCATTGTATGAAACCAAGGACAGCAAGTGCTACATCATACGGTGTTCGACCACCAAGGCTTTCTCTTGGGGTTGAATTTATGTGGTCTACGATAGTTCTTAAATCCCATTGTGTGAGATATTCAAAGCTAGTCTTTTTAGGAAGAATCATTCGAAGCATGGTATGTGTCTGTTCGATGCCGCCTTTTTGACTGCTTCTCATCGGATCACAGTAATAGATGCTTGACCGCATAATGCCATTAATGCCGTTTTCGAGAGACTCCGGATCTCCGAATTCGGATCCGCGATCCGTAAGAATCGTGTTGAATAAGATATATGCCAAGCTGGCGTTCCAACTTGTTAAAAACAAGTTTTACGGTACCTTTGGTGCATCTGTTCATAATGAATGCAAGAAACAGTTTTTCACGGGTTAAGAAGAATGTCAGGATTCCTTTATCAAGGTAAGAATATAGAGTTCTCACGGACATATCGAGTTCTGGATGATTCGTTATAATCTGATATGGAGACTGGCCCTGAAAAATCAGGGGCGTGATGACCATATCTTCCTGATGCAGTTCGTGTCTGGTCATGTTTATACCGGCCCTGGACTGTGAAAGACATTCTTTGTATTTGCGATCTTCGAGAGTAAGATGTTTTTGATTACCGGGAATATATTTGCTCATGCTAGTTCTCCTTCTACTGCTGTCAGAAGGCCAACATGAGCATACCATTTATGATATGAAAGATTAAACTCCACTTGTGCAGAAGAGAATTCCACTGTATAAATGGATGGCGGAATTAAACTTTGCAATTTTCAGTATAACGTAAATTAAATAACTACTATATATTTTAAGGATAATGTGTGGTATAATAGTGTTATCTAAGAAAGGGATGAACGCTATGAGAAGAACATATCTTACTCTGTCAGAGGAAGACAAAGATTACCTTAAAACATTATCAAAAAAAATGAACAATTCAGGCACAAATTGTAGATTGTGCCAGAATTTTATTATATAAATCTGATGGCATGACTTTCAACGCTATCGCTGAAAAACTTGCCGTTAGTTCAGCAACCGTACGGCTTTGTGTTTCTAAATATTACGAGGGCGGTATTGAAAAAGCTCTTTTTGATGCTCAGCGCCCCGGACGTCCATCTGAAATTACAGATGATGCAAAAGCATGGATCATCAATCTTGCTTGTCAAAGACCAGTAGACCTTGGCTATGCACAGGAACTTTGGACTTTAAATGCTCTTCATAAGCATATTCAGAAACACGCAGAAGAAGCAGGATATCCAAGACTTACAACCATTACTAAACCTTATATTCAGAAATTCCTCAAGGAACAGGATATCAAACCATTCAAAATCAGGTATTATTGTGAGAAGCGAGATCCAGATTTTGAATCAAAAATGCATGAAGTTCTCTTGGTTTACAAGCAGATTGAAATGCAGTTTGATGAAAATGGTACACTCATTGTTCCAGATGATTATAAACTGACAATCACGGTATCATATGATGAAAAACCAGGCATACAGGCAATTTCCAATACAGCACCGGATTTACGCCCGACAACAGAAAATGGTGAGGTATATCGGGATGCGGAATACAAACGTCTGGGAACACTTTCTTTATTAGCTGGTATCGATCTTCTTACAGGAGAAGCCATCCCATTGGTAAGTGAAACACACAAGAGTTCTGACTTTATTAAATTTTTAAAAATACTGGATAAAAAATATCCATTGCAGGATACCATCAGAATCATTCTTGATAACCACTCAGCACATACATCCAAAGAAACACAGCGATTTTTGGATACGATGCCAAAAGGTCGGTTTAAATTTGTACCTTATTCCGTGAAACTTACCATAGTGTTACATCCCGTTTTTTCAGCAATAAT
>OJSC01002190.1_pt1 | contig 16348 bp, 13 predicted proteins | sample 1599361 | NCBI WGS metagenome assembly OJSC01 (sample SAMN04168656, study PRJEB22393) | human gut metagenome | biome: human gut microbiome; feature: stool | host: Homo sapiens | collected 2014-03-17 | reverse complement strand
CCCTGTCCCCAGACAACCTTAAAGTGTCTCGGATCTGATGGCTCTATCTCAAGCTTTTCTCGCAAGTGGCGAATATGTACAGCTACAGTTCCTTCGCTTCCTATCGGCGTATCCTTCCAAACCTCGCTGTAAATTTGTCTTGGTGAAAAGACCTGCTTTGGATGAGACATTAAAAATTTTAAGATTTCGTATTCAGTTGGAGTGAGTGATACTTCTTCGCCGTCCATTGTGACCTGCTTTGTGCGATCATCAAGCGTCACACCTCCACAGCTAAGCACTTCTTTTTTGTTGCTGTCTTTGCTTCCTCCCAACTTATTATATCTGCGAAGCTGAGAACGCACTCTTGCCAACACCTCAATTGGATTAAATGGTTTTGTAATATAATCATCTGCACCTACATCAAGACCCAGAACCTTGTCGGCGTCTTCACTTTTTGCAGTTATTAATATAACTGGAACATTACTCTTTTCGCGTATCGCGCGAAGCGCCGTGATTCCATCCATCTCTGGCATCATAATATCCAGAAGAACAAGCGATACATCACCTTTTTTTACAAAATCAAGTGCTTCTCTTCCCGTATATGCGCATAGAAGCTCATAGTCTCTGTTTGACAGATAAATTTCAAGTGCGCGGACAATATCTTTGTCATCATCGCAGATTACAATTTTATCTTGCCTTTTGTTTTGCTCAACTGAACTTGTATTTTTTGTATTCGTAATTGCATTCGTATTTAAGTTGCTGTTCATACTCTTCTTCCCTTTCCTGTTTCTGTCCCTTAGTATACAATCTTTTGGATTAAGAATAAACTGGGAAAATCCTTAAAGTTTGTTTAAGATTGGAAGTTAGAAAAAAGGCAGGACGCAATGCCCTGCCTCTTTTCTCTTATCAAATTATCATTTTCAAAATTGTTCCGACACAGATACTAATAAAAATAAAATCAAGTATTTCATCTACCCCAAGCAAAAGCTGTGGTTCTTCTGGAAGAAACGGCTCTTTTCGAAAGCCTTTTACATCAAAATTTGATAAATAGTGATTCCACCCACTTTTGTCTGTATACACACGCACATTAGGCGATGATATCCAGCAGTGAACCGCTTGCTGATATTCTCCGCTTGTTATGATAGTTATAACTCCTGTCTGTGGACACGTAATCTCCACCTCGTACTTATAGTAGGTTACAATTCGCATTCCTCTTCTTGATTTCTGTTTTTCTTGTCTTTTCTGTACACCAATGATCTTTCCTTCTTGCACGGTTCCACTTCTCATTGCCTCTTTTCTCTTACCTCGACAAGTCATGACTTCTTTTATCATCTGCAAAGATGCTTTAAACATCACCATTACAAGAACAAGACCGATTGCCGTCGATACCTCTAGGCTCTTTTCCAAAAATTGTTTGACTGAAATTGCAATCCACATCAAATTAAATAAAATAATGTGAACTACATCACCAAAATCTTCATCTTTCGGATAAAATCTTCCTGTCAAAATTCGAAATAAACTCATATCGTTGCCATTCTCAGTCTAAACAATACTGTGTTCTCTTGCTGCCTCGATTTTTCCTGTCTTATTTAAATAAATATAATAAATAATGAACAATACCGACGTTACCACCCATGACAGCGGATAGCTGAACAAAATATTGGTGATGGTTCGATTCTGTGGCACAGCGATAAATAACCACAAAAGACGAAGCACGCAGACACCGCCACATGTCATAAGCATTGGTGTGAATACAAAGCCCATGGAACGCACTGTTCCTGAAATTACCTCAATTGTGACATATGTAAAGTAAATTGGTGTTAAGAAATATAAAATCTGCATTCCAATCTCAATAACCTGTGCATCTGTTGTGAATAGCATATAGACGTATCGTCCAAAGAAATGAAGAATTACACTTAATCCGATGCTTGCGCCAAGTGCCATACCTAAGCAAATCTTCATACTTTTACGAACACGATCTAGCTTTCCTGCACCGAAGTTTTGACCGGCAAATGTGGATACTGATACACCAAATGCATTCATGATCATCCAGAATACCGCATCGATCTTAGAATATGCTGTGTATGCTGCCATTGTATTGCTTCCAAGCAGATTTACGTTTGACTGAATGATTATATTAGCTATGTTATACATAACTGACTGTAAACCTGCTGGAACACCGATCTGAATGATACGAATGAGCAGCATCTTATGGAAGCGAACCTTACTCCACTGCAGGCGATAGCACTCATTGGTTCTCATCAGACAGAATGTGATTAGTACTGCACTGATAAACTGGGAAAGAATCGTTGCAATTCCTACTCCCTGAACAGACATGCGAAGCACTACGACAAATACAAGGTCAAGCACAATATTTACAAGACAAGAGAAAATCAAAATATAGAGTGGTCGCTTGGAATCTCCGACAGCTCGCAGGATTGCTGCACATATATTGTAATACAGATTCGGGATCATACCGATAAAATAAATCTTGATATATGTTTCTGCAAGATCAATCACTGTATCTGGTGTCTGCATCCACTCAAGTGCTGTCCTTGCAAAAATAAATCCAATTGCACTTAAAATCGCACCGCCTGCAATGGAAAGCGCAATCGCCGTATGGACACTTCGGCTTACCATTTCCTTATCGCCCGCTCCATAAAACTGTGCAATGATAACAGTCGCACCAGAAGAAAGTCCAATAAAGAAACCAAATAAAAGGTTAATAATCGTTCCAGTAGAACCGCCTACGGCTGCCAGCTCAAGCGAACCTGTAAAACGACCCACCACAACTGCGTCAACTGTATTATACAGCTGTTGAAAAAATGCTCCGAACAAAATCGGAAAGAAAAAGACAAGCAACTGCTCCCATATCACACCATCTGTGATTCCCCCTGCCCTAGCTGATGAAGCAGCCTGTTTTTTCTGACTCATTTTCTTTTTTCCTCCTGTTTCACATTGTTTTCATTATGATTTTTATTGCTTATGTGTGCAGCTCTATGGCTTGTCACTGCGCGCGGTATATTTTGTCTGTCCACTGTCTTTTGTCTTCCCATGATCAGAAAACCTGAAAATGGCAAAACTGCCTTCAGCAGATTTTCAAGCTCTGACCATGTTCCTGGTACAATCTGGTGAAGCTCACGAAGCATTGCAGCCGCATTTTTTAATCCGCCTTCCTGCACCTGCGTCAATGTATCTACACCAGTCGATTCCAGTATTGAAAATAAATCATCGACAAACTGTGTCCTTGCATTCTCATCAATATTTTCAAGCCAGTTATGAAGCGTCTCATGGAGTGAAATAGCTGATTCACTTAAGCTTGCTGATACAAAATGCGGGCCCTCTATTTGCCAGCTCATCGCATCGTGCTGAAGGATTCCCTTAGCTGTACTTTTTATGACTTGCGGTTCTACAGGATTTTCAAGAAGCATTCCTATGATGGATGAATCTGGAATATAGCGATGGATTCGATTTTGAATTTTCTTATATGAATCACTCGTCACAAACTCATGCACAAATCCGGGACCATCATTACTATACACATCTGTAATGCGTTCCTGCACCTCTATTTTACAGGCTGCCGCTGCATAGACAGCCAAATTGCCGCCTTTTGAATGACCGCTTACGCGAATTGGTGCCGTGCCTGTGCCAAATCGATTCAAATATTCGGCAGCCAGACGCTGAGCTGGTACCTCGCCAAGGCCTAGATTAAAATCCTCTTTCCATGCCACAATATTGTCATCCGTCCCTCGAAAGCAAAAATTCACACTGCCATCAGAAAGTGTTAATTCAACAGCAGAAAATTGTAGCTCTAGTTCTGAATTGACCATATTGACATAATTCGATACCAGTGCTGTGCCATAGCGCTTTGACTCTGCCATCTGCTTTAACACATAAGGAGCTAGTCTGATAAATGACTTATCTGCTTCTAACTCTGCCTCACTGTGAAGAGCAAAAAATCGGTGAGAAAGTTCACTGATCGTAACAGGTGCCTCACCTGCTCCAACCGACAATTCATCGAGATTTACATATGCCAGATAGGACAAAAGCAGATTGTCAATCTCATTAAATCCATCCTGCAAAAAGGTCAAATCCCCTCGCCATTTTAAATAATCAAAAATGTTTCCCATTGTTTCACCTGCTTTCCAAGATAGGTTTACAAATACAATACAGCTGCAATTCCCTTATTAATTGTAAGCCAGACAAATTATAAAAGCACAAAAACAAACCGCTGCGATATAAGAGAAGTATACCTCAGCGGTCTTGTAAAATCAATGGATTATTCTATTATGGTTTTGAAGTAAAAATAATCAATTTTTTTAATTTCATAATTGCACTTTTCTCCGAATTACTATTATTTATTTTGCTATTTTAATAAAATGAAACAAACGACTTACAAAATCGCCTTTCATTCTCTTCATAAGGAATCCACATTTCTGTAAATTTTCTCCAGAATAAATCTCATCAGTTTCCTCTAACTTGTAGAATGTACTTTCATCAAAGCCTCTTAAATACAGCTTTTTGCTTCGGCTATTCGGCTCTGCCAACACCTGTACATATGTGACAAGTACCTCACTTTTATCCTTTGCTGATACTGCCCAGCAATCATACAAATGATTCTGTGCGTAAGATGCAATTCGATAATAATCTCCTTCTCTTACCAAATCATTGTATTTATGATACATTTCTACTTGTTTTGGAATCTGTGAAAGTTCATCTTCTTCAAGCTGAGTGATATCTAACTCATATCCAAAGGTTCCAGCAAGTGCAACATGACCTCTTGTCTCAAAAGGTGTTTGTCTTCCTATTCCATGATTTGGAGATGCACTTACATGCGCACCCATCGTTGCAAGCGGATACACAATTGCTGTACCTTCCTGTATTTTTAGTCGTTCAATTGCATCTGTATCGTCAGAGCACCAAATTTGAGGAGAATAGTATAGCATACCTGGATCAAAACGTCCTCCTCCACTCGCACAATTTTCTAAAAGAAGATCTGGAAATTCCGTAATCAGGCGTTCCTGAAGTTCATATACCCCAAGCATATACCGATGCTGCAATTCTCCAACTCGTTCCTTTCCAAGCAATCTTCCTCCAATATTGCTGAGATAACGATTCATATCCCATTTTACATATTCAATATTCGCGTTGCGAAGAATATTAGCTACCTCTTCATAAATATAATCTCGCACATCTTTTCTTGAAAAATCCAACACATATTGACTGCGAAACAGAGGTGTTTGTCTTCCTTCAATTTGAATTGCCCAATCTGGATGACTTCGATATAAATCAGAATCTGGCGATACCATCTCTGGCTCAAACCAAATTCCAAATTTTAATCCAATTTTATTCACCTCGTTTACTAAGTGCTCTAGTCCGCCATTTATCTTTTTGGTATTTACAAACCAGTCTCCAAGAGAACTTCTATCATTGTCTCTCTTGCCAAACCAACCATCATCCATAACTAACATTTCAATACCAGTCTCTTTTGCCTTTCGGGCAATCGCTAAAAGCTTCTCTGTATTAAAATTAAAGTAAGTTGCCTCCCAATTATTAATCAAAATTGGTCGCATACAGTGATTGTATTTGCTTCTGATTAAATGATTCCGATAAAAGTCATGGTAACTGCGCGTCATTTTACCGATTCCATCTGCCGAATAGGTCATAACAACCTCTGGTGCCTGAAATTCTTCACCAGACTTCAGACGCCATGAAAAACCTTCCTCATTAATACCCATTACCATGCGAACCATTTGAAACTGTGTTCCCTCTGCCTCAGCAGTGAAATTTCCTGAATACACAAAATTCATTCCATATACAGTTCCACGTTCCTCATTTGCATCTTTTGATAAAAGTGCCAAAAATGGATGATCCTGATGACCAGAAGCGCCTCTATTTGATGAAATTCTCAAATTTCCAGAAGCAACAGTTCTTCGCTCAATATGGCGCTCTCGTTCCCATGATCCAGGCAGTGTCAACAATTCAAACTCTTCATTGTCCATCTCGATACATGCGCTGTACACTTTCTCCAACATCAGGTTTTGTGTACCCTCATTGATAATCTTCACACTACGGCAAATCATATCCTGCTTTTCAAAAACAGAATATGATAATTCTACTTTTAACCCAAGCACACTGTCTTTACAAACAATTATGAGTGTTTCTACTTCATCTTCTTTACCAAATGATGCCGGCAATCCTTCTAAAGCAGGCTTTCCTTTTTTTACTTGAAACGAGTCATAGAAAAGTTCCGATGCTAGATTCCCCTCTTCATTTTGCACATCCAAACAGCTCTCTCGATAATCTCCAATTCCTCCGGTCGGATATTCCATTGGAAAAAAATCCAAAAATCTTGATTTGTCACATGGATTTTCAGTTGGTGTTCGAAAACCTTCATCCATTCGAAGCAGACTTAAATCAGCTTCTCCATGTAACCGCTCTCCATAATAGACATGTCCCAAATACCCTTCTGGAGACACCCCTACTACATAGCTTGTGTTTTCCGTATTTAATTGAAATAAGCTAGTTTCTTTATTTACATGAATTGCCATAGCATCCTCCCAATCATTTACTATTTGATATTTTATACAAAAATATCGATCACCGCATTTTCGTCTTCAAAAGTAGTTGCAATCTGTAATAGACCATTATCCACCTGCACAGAATTGATCTTGATACCTTGTGCATAAATTGCTTCTTTTTTTATCGTTACTGATTCTGCTATATATAATGTATACGCTACTTGAACCCCTGCAAACCCTTTTAATCTCAAGCGATAAACTGTTTTGTTTTTGGTATCTGTGATCTCTTCAGCCAGTACACTAACTGCATCACAGCTCACATGACGGTCTGATCCAATCAATGCAATTTTCTTATCGGTAACATCTGTCAATGCAACAACCTGACAATCTCCTAGCGCCAGCTCATGCAAATTTAAACTGCCATCTAAAATTTCCCATGCCTGTTGTCTCCAGAAATCAAATGCATAATATGTTTTGGATGGATCCAAACAAAGATTAGTCAACTGTATCTTTATCTCTTCAAGAGGGGTCACTCCACAGCGCTCAATCACACACCAATTTCTTCCACCATGCTCCATATGAATTGACCACAATGAGCCCATTGGATAGGCATTCTTCTTTTTTTCATGAGTAATTGCAAAGCTCGCTTCCTCATCAGACTTTGTCTTTGGAATATAGGTACAAGCCGGGGTCGTGTAATCCACAGGACCAACCTCACCTGCATGAGCTGCAAGTGGTGGCATTGTACGCTTCATCAGATCAATACGATCCTCGTCATATGTCTGCGGTGGATCAGAAACCATCATAATTCCTCCGCTTAGTGATACCAGTGACAACATCATTCGTACCCATGGCAGCTTTGCACGCACGCAGACATGATCTGGATCAACTGTAAAAAGAATGCGATGAGCAAAATACCAACGGGCCGTCTCTCGAACTTGCATGCTAAATGCCCCCCAACCTGGGTTTGCATCTGTTGCCACTCTCATTGCATCGCAAATTCCAATGCTTGAGCTTAACACTCCCCAGCATGATAAAAGGAAAATCTCTTCTCCCATTCCGTCTCTTGCTGCTTGCAAATATGCTCTATGGCGTTTTCTCGCTTCCTCAGTCGTCATAAGACCCCGGCGCACTGCTTCCTCAAGCCCATCATATAATAAATGACGAATCGAATCAATCTTAATATACTGGTACCCTTGTTCACGCAACTGTCGATAACATTTTTCCACATGCAGCTTTAACATCTCAGGTGTGCAATCCATAATATACTGAATCCAATCACCTTTAATCAGCTTGCCGTCACGATCCTTTATACAACATCCAATTGACTCTGAATTTTCTTTATTCGTCAGTGTCGCATTGATCCAAATACCTGGTGTAAAACCACCTGACTGCATTGCATCCACAATTGCCTTGTGACCACCTGGAAACTTCTCATTTGTAGTCAGCCAGCTTTCCCCAACTTCACCGCCTTTTCTCATCGGCACTTGCGTCTGCTGATATCCATCATCAAGTTGCATCAGCTCAATTCCCCACGGTCTTAGTGGTTCAAGCGCCTTTGAAGTCTCTGCAACATTTTCCAGTGTCACATCACTGTGATATGCTTCCCAAGAGCACCATCCACATATTGTATCTGCCTTTGGGCGACGATTCCATGGCTCATGATTTTTATAGCCAAGATGCTCAGAAAAATAATGCGGTCGAATTAAAATTACCCACGGATATTCATCCATCTGTGCCGTTAAGCTGGCTGTATAGCTACCATTTTGTTTTTGAACCTTTTTTTGTTCCCAACTAAATGGAACACCGTGAAGGCTGACAAGCAAATCCCAATCTGGAAGATAAATGCCATTGACTCCGTATAGAAGTGGTCTTCCCAGCTGACCAATTATCGACTGTCCTTTCTCTGCACGAGATGGTCGAACATTCCACCACTCAACTGGTGCACTCACTGTCACGCGAAGTTTTGCTTCTGTACTAGACCATATTTGAAACTGTTGAATAAATGGCTCTGACTGAAAATCTCCATCCGAATGGAAGCGTAAAATCGGTGCTGCATCATTCAAAAATTCAAAGGTAAGCAAGTCTACACCGTTATAGGAAATTGCATAACTACCATCCTCCCTCTGCCAAATACGACTGTGTACCTGCGGCGGATTTTTCTGGATTGGATCATTGTGATATTCTAACATCTTATTTTTCGGTGGTGCCTGCATCGCAGGAGATTGAACCACGCTTGACATATTTTCACTTTCCTGTATTTTTTTCATATCGCCCTCATTTCTATGCAACTTAATTTCTTGCATCTTTTTTCAATTAACCCTTTACTGCTTTCAATTAACCCTTTACTGCTCCTAATGTAATTCCACCTACAAAGTAGCGTTGGAAAAATGGATAAATAAACACAATCGGCACAACGACAACAACGGTAATCGCTGCTCGCACAGTTTCTGGCTGAATTGTTCTCATTGAGGCATACAGCTGTTGCTGGTTCATCATCTCTGACTTTGCCGATGCCTGATTCAGCAGTCGATACAAAATGATCTGCAGTGTATCCCATGTGCCATCCTTTGAATACAAAGAAACATCGAACCAGCTGTTCCAATGACCAACTGCAATATAAACAGCAATACATGCCAACATTGGCTTTGCAAGCGGTACAGCAATGCTCCAGAAATTGCGAAGCTCAGATGCGCCATCAATACGAGCTGATTCAAATAATGCATCTGGAATTGACTGGAAATAACTAGATGCCAATAACATATAATAAGAAGAAAATAATGCTGGAACAATGTATACCGCAAAGGAATTAATATAGCCAAGACGAATCATAAGAAGATAGGTTGGAATCAATCCACCGCTAAAATACATCGTAATTAAAAACAGCACACGCATAAATTTGCGTCCATAGAAGCTTTTATTTGCGCAAATGTAACCAAGCAGTGAGTTACAAATTACACCAGTCACGGTTCCTACAAACACACGCAAGACAGAAATCACAGCACCATGGAGCAATTTTCCATTTCGAAGCACATACTCATAATTTGCAGTGGTCCACACACGCGGCCAAAAATATAGTTTTCCAAGAATTGCATCTGTTCCATCATTAAATGATAACACTAGCATATTCCAGAATGGATAGATCGTAATAAATGTGATAACAGCAAGAAAAATACCATTAAAGCAATCGAAAGCTCTTCCAGCCTTTGTCTGTTTCAGATACGCTCTTTTTCTCATATCGTTCCTCCATTAAAACAATGCAACATCACTAAATTTACGTGCAATTGCATTGGTAATCAGTACAAGTGCAAATCCGATCAGTGATTTGATCAGCGATACTGCTGCACCTAATGAATAGTAACCATTTTGTACACCATAGCGGTATGCGTAGGTATCAATGACATCCCAATATCTCTGTGTAACCGAATTACCAATAATCAAATGCTGATCAAAGCCTGCTGATAAAATGTTTCCAACCTGCATAATCCAAAGTAAAATAATGGTCGGCATAATTGTTGGAAGTGTAATATGAAGTGCCATATCCAATCGTCCCATTCCATCAACAGCACCAGCTTCGCAAAGTTCCTCATCGACTCCTGCCATTGCGCTCAGATAAATAATTGCCGACCATCCAAGCTCCTTCCAGATATTTACAATTGTTATGATTGCCCAATACCATTCTCCCTTTTGTAAAAACTGGATTCTCTCCTGCGTTACACCAATTGCCAGAAGTAAATCATTAATGACACCATCTGTTCCTAATACAGTTGTTACCATTGTTCCAGCTACAACCCAGCTAATAAAATGCGGCAAATAACTTGCTGTCTGCACAAACTTCTTCAACCGTGTTCCACCAAGCTCGTTCAAACAAAATGCGAAGAAAATTGGCATTAAAAATCCGACTGTAATATTTAGTCCAGACATTGCAAGTGTATTTCGCAATAATCTTGGAAAATCGGTACTTGTCAGAAAGCTCTTAAAATACTTTAATCCAACAAATTTACACTGCCAAATTTCTTTTCCGGGAACATAATCAACAAATGCCATTGTTAAACCATACATTGGGTAATAGCAAAAAACTGCAACCCATATAATAATTGGAATACAGATTAACCACATTTGTCTTTGTTTTATAAAACTTCTAATCAGTGGATGTTTTTTTATCGAACGCTTCATAGGACTTCCTCTCCATTTCTGAATAAGTAAGGCCGCCGCTTTCATTACAAATGCGGCGGCCCTGTTCAATTATTGCTTTTTGCTTTATGATTTGCTTTTTATTTTCAATATCACGACACTTTTTATTTTGCCATTAATTCAAGATTCTTCTGATAATTTTCTATGCGATACTGTGTATAAACATCCAGTCCAGCCGCCTGAACTGCTGCCTGAAGATTCTCCCAGTTCTGCTCAAATTCTTCATCTGTTGAGGACATAACAGCGAGCGGATAATACTGTTTCCATGCATCTTCGATTGCTGTCTTTGCCATTGTCACTTCATCGCTCATTGTAAGTGTCTCAAACAAAAGATTTGTTCCATCAACAATCGTATCCTTCATGTTGTCAAGCATAATCTTCTTCCATGGATTCTCAGAATACCACATCTGATTCAGCCACAGGCAATGCTCACCGTCTGCAAAGCGGCCCTGATATGCCATCGGTGCAAACACACCAGAATCACCACCATAAATACCTGCCTCATTGTAATCCCAAGTCTCAGAAATCAGTTGTTCCTTTGCTGCCGGATCAATCGTCCAACTACCGTCATCATTCAGTGTCCACTCAGTTGTGTAGGTACCCGGATTCTTATAGGACTCTACTTCGTTTGGCATACCCCAGTTGGTAAGAACAGTTCCCAGATCAGTTGCCACGAAATTTAGCCACTGCATAACACCTTCTACATTCTCACACTTATCGGTAACAAAAGTCCATCTTGAACCTGCATTATTCTTAACAGTAGCAGCTGCCTGCTTTGCATCTTCATCCTTAAATCCAACGCAGACATAAGTTTCATCAGATGTCCAATCGTCATCGGTTGATTTCCAAACCTCAGATCCGCCATTTAATCCGATCCACCAGCCACCCATCAGTGCAACCTCTCTCTTCTGGGAAACCTTCGTCTTGAGATCATTCCACTCTCCAGTAAAGGAATCTGGATCCATTGTACCAGTACGCCACCAATCATTAAAATACTTTGCCATCTTCTTTCCGGCATCTGTCTCAGTCCAATAAGTCAGTGTGTTGTCATCATTGATCTGCCAGCCTTTTTCAAGTCCCCAGTAACCGCCTAAATCCTCTGGCATTCCCTGACTATATAAGCCAAGTGAATATCTTGTCTCACCATTTTCAGCTGTTGGATTTTCCTCATAAAGCTTCATCGCTGCATTATAAAAATCCTCTGGTGTCTTAATTGTGCTGTAATCAATTCCGGCTGCCTCCATCTCATCCAAACGAAGATGAGCTGAATAATCTGGAAGATCCATCAAATTGCTATATGTAGTAGGAAGATAATAATATGCACCATTCTCATCTGCATATAAACCAAGTAAATCACCAAGACGATCTACCAAATCTGGGCAGGTTTCCTCATTTAAATAATCGGTAAGCTCTGCAACTCTTCCCTGATCAACGAAGCGCTGACGCATTGTTGTTGATGCTCCCATAATCACATCTGGATAGTCACCAGAAGCAAGCATCAAATTTAATTCCTCATCTGCACTTCCATCTGTTGTACGAATCTCATAATCAATATTAAAATTCTCTAACAGATATGCCTGCATATTTTTGATTCCCTGCTCAGCCTCTTCACCAACACTGAAATTATCATTAGCAACAAATACACTGATCTTCAATGTATCTTCTGGAAGTGTCCATCCAAATGCATCTGCCGTCTTATTCTGCTCTGCTGCTGCCGGTACAGCCATTCCTAAAACCATTGCCATTGCTGGAACCATCGTTAACGCTTTTCTTAACTTCATATCATTGTCTCCTTTTTTTGATTTTGTTTTCTGTTTTTGATGGTCTTATTATAGCGTTACCTTCTAGTTTTTATCCATAGAATAATGTTCAGCAAACATGGACAAATGTTGTGTTCTATTTTATATTATTACTTATCTTCGAAAAGTTGTTTTCGATATTGTTGTGGAGAAATACCATAATACTTGCGAAATGCTCGTGAAAAATACAAAGAATCATCAAATCCACATGATGCCGCAATGCTTTTTACTGAACGATAAGGCTCCTGCAACATAATCGTTGCCCTCTGCATTCGCTTTTCTGTCAAGTAGTTTTTAATGGACATTCCAGTATCCTGCGAAAATAATTCTGACATATAAGATCGGTTTAAATGAAGGCGGTTTGCCAACTCCTGTATATTTATTTTTTCAGAAAAAGAGGTCTCAATAATCGAAATCAATGTTCTCGTGTACTCATGCTGTAATAAATTTGGATTTTCGTGTCCTAAGATAATTTGTTCATCATTTTTTACTTCACTCAATAATTGAAAAATTCCATAAACACTCCCATAAATTCCAAGTACACCATCTCCTTCTTGAAGATACTTTCGAATATAATTTTTTATCTTTTCTAAAAGCCGAAATACTTCTTCTGGATTTGGAATCTGAATCACGATTGAGTCTTCGTTTACAAATCCGATGTCCTTCATTACCTCAGTCGCCCAATCCCCTTCAAATCCAATATAATAATATTCCCAGGGTGCACTTGTCGATGCCTGATAATATGTAATCTGATGTGGGCGGATTGCAAAAATCTGTGATTCTTTTGCTTCATATTCCATATTTTCAACACGAATAATTCCATGCCCTTTTCGCACAAAATGAAGCAACCAATGGTCACGAATCATAGGACCATAGCCATAACTATCCTTTGTCTGATGCCATCCTACTTGAACAATCGACAATGGCATCTCATCATTTTTATGTCCAAAATGGACATAACAGTGATCCTCTCTTACTGTACTATCTACGTAACGTTCTATGTACTTTGCCATTTTTCTCCTTATCCTCATTTTCTGCCAATTTTTTTTCACAAAAATATCCGCTGTGATACACAAAAGCATATCACAGCGAACATTGAAAATCAATCAATTACTCTTTACATGTCTTTAACAATGTATTTCCGTCTAATACATTACATCCACCTGACACAACTTTAATTCATCCACATTCTTTTTAAATAACCCCACCCGAGGTGTTGGACGAGGATTCCGTTGCAGCCGTCAGGATTTCTCACATCGAGATGCATTGGAATCGCGATTTAATCCAGAGTTACGCTTTTCCTGACTCCGCCGACATCTTGCGGTGCTTTGCAAGTCAGGAACATGATTGCCCCAGTGCCGTCCGTCCACCCCCACATTGTATCATACGATTGACACACACACAGAAAGCAGTAACAAAAGGGCAAGGTTTACAGTTACAAATTTATATTATTTTCGGGTTACCTTGATTAAAAAGTTTATAGATTACTCAAATACTGGCATATACCGTGCTTTCATTTCAACGGCTAAAGTTCTTAAACTTGGCCGCTTCCTCTCATCTAGCACTTCATACGGAATTCTTCAATAGAAGAAATGTTTTGGAATGCCTGAGAATGTATTGGTAATTCTTGCCCAGATATTCTTGTAAGTTTCTTGTGAAAACTCTGGTTTTCAATGCTTGATGTAATCCTCTGATAATCAAACAGAGTCATATGGTGATTTCCTTTTCGGTTTCCGTATTTTCTGGAGGCAAGTTTAATCGTCAAATCAATATCTTCCACAATTAGACGTTTGTCTTTTTCTGCACACCAATTGAATACTTCCTTCACTGCTGTTCCCAAAATATTTGTGATCTGACCGGCAGACTTTTTCATGAGGTCAAATCGAATCAATTTCTGATCAAGTAATTTTCCTGTCTCATCCAGTTCAGTTCCGCCAATGCAAAATGGTCATAGTTAATATCCATGGAAATCGCACCATTTCCGTAACAGCTGTTTTCATATGCGTGTAGCTGATTGATTGAAGTATGAGCAGGAACAGAAGAAGCAGGTGCTTTTTGTGCTTTTACGGCAAATGGAAAATGCACCCGGATAACCGAGTGCATTTTCTTATTTCCCGAACAGGTCGCTATGTGTGCCTGTTCTGGAAAGGGTCAGCACGAGCAAATCATTTTCAATCCGATAGACCAGCAACCAATCCAGCTGAATGTGGCAGATGTCTAAGTTCTTGTTCATTCCTTTAACGCCCTCAATGCTTCTTCTACATCAGAGTAGCGTTTTACGGACGGATCACGAGCAATGCGTTCTGCTTCCAGCATTGCAGCCATTGTCTCCTTGTTCGGTTGTTCCATGCGAACATCAAAAGGAAAACCGCCTACACGGAGCGACTGACGAAGAAACACATTGATTGCGGTGGTCAGATTGACACCCAATTCACCGTAAAGTGCTTCGCACTGCTTTTTAATATCGCTGTCCATACGGACGCTGAAATTTGTAGTGGTAGCCATATCGTCAACTCCTTTCATTGCTACTGCACTTATATTATATGTAGTTTGAATTGCAATATCAATACATCAGACGGAAAATCCACAAAAAAGATAAAAAGATTTTTAGGAGGTATCGCCTATTGAACCTATTTGAAGCAGTAAAACAGAATGTGACCACCCGACAGGCGGCAGAGCTATACAGTGTTCATGTAGGGCGTAACGGAATGGCGGTCTGCCCTTTCCACAATGACAGAAACCCCAGCATGGAAGTGGACAAGCAAGTCCTTTATTTTCAAGGGATTTTCTTCTCTAACAACGAAAGCAACAGAGAAATCAAAGAAAAAAGTAAAAATAGTAAATAAGCCAGATAGGACTATGTTCGAGGTTTTTTGAAGCCCGTTGCAAAAGCACACAAGGCTGCTCCAGCAGGAACATTCAATATGAGAATGGGAAACACCACCTATGTTGTCGGTGTTCATTTTAATAAGAACAGCAAGGACTCTTTAGGAATTTGGCGCGAGAATCCTCGGCCATTCAATGACCGAGATGAAAGCGCCGCTTGCTTTTATCATACCATAAATCCGCCGAAGGTGTGAAGCTTTTTGTGTTCCAAAAAGCGAAACTGTCTTCGGCAGAGAAACATAGGAAAGATTCGGGTGGCAGTTTACAGAGAAAATAATACTGTATGTATAATATATATTTCAATTGTTTATTGACTATATGTATAATATATGATATAATGTATGCAAAAAAGATAACTTAAAACATGCACGTACCTGCATGTATAACATCAATTATCATATTGTTTGTTCGGTAAAATACCGCAGAAAGATGTACGAAAAGTTTCCAGACTTACGCCAACAGCTGTGGAAAGGAGAACTTTGGAACCATTCTTACTACCTGGAAACAATTGACGACATCTCAGAAGAGACTATCCGTAAGTATATGTAACATCAGTCAAAACAGTATTAACGAAAACCCTACACTTATATATTAGGAGGAGGGGCTATGCCAAAAGCAAAAAAGAAAAAGAACAGTTCATTTCAGACCACTATTACAAAGAGTGTTTTTCTGTATGGTCGGCCGAATAAGGAAAAGCTTGTTATTTTACAGCAGATGCAAAACTCGTATACTGCTCTCATCAATCGTGACATTGATCTGTTGGAAAAGAATCCTGATATCGTACTTCAACTGGTAAAGAATGATAAGAAAGATCCCCCAATGCGAAAGCTTGAAAAAGCCATTCGTCCGGAAGGAATCAATTCCGCATTTTGCCAGAATGCATTCGATGCGGCAGTAGTGCAGGTATCGGGTCGTTTGAATAATATCCGACTGGATCTTTTGTCAGAAGGTATGGGGATATTTGCACAG
>OJSC01002182.1_pt1 | contig 16419 bp, 10 predicted proteins | sample 1599361 | NCBI WGS metagenome assembly OJSC01 (sample SAMN04168656, study PRJEB22393) | human gut metagenome | biome: human gut microbiome; feature: stool | host: Homo sapiens | collected 2014-03-17 | reverse complement strand
TGTGGCGCTATTCGGCCAATCCGATCATCCCGCGCGACGCGCTTTCGACGTCGAACAGCATTTTCAACTCGGCGGTCATTCCCTTCAAGAAAGGCAAGTATAACTATGCGGGCGTTTTCCGCTGCGACGATACGAACCGCCGCATGCGCATCCACGCCGCTTTCTCGGTGGACGGCATCAAGTGGGATATCTGCGAGGAGGATTTCAAACTCGTGGGCGCCGATCCCGAAATCGCCGAGTGGGTTTACGGCTACGACCCGCGTGTTGCGAAGATCGACGACAAATATTACGTCACGTGGTGCAACGGCTACCACGGCCCGACGATCGGCATCGCGTGGACCGACGACTTCGAGACGTTCCACCAGCTGGAGAACGCCTTCATCCCCTTCAACCGCAACGGCGTGCTGTTCCCCCGCAAGATCAACGGCCGTTTCGCCATGCTGTCGCGTCCGAGCGACAACGGGCATACGGCTTTCGGCGACATCTTCTATTCGGAGAGTCCCGACATGGAGTTCTGGGGCCGCCACCGGCATGTGATGTCGCCCGCGGCCTTCGAGGTGTCGGCATGGCAGTGCATGAAGATCGGCGCGGGCCCCGTTCCCATCGAGACGAGCGAGGGCTGGCTGCTGCTCTACCACGGCGTACTTCGCTCGTGCAACGGTTATGTCTATGCGTTCGGTTCGGCGCTGCTCGACCTCGACCAGCCGTGGAAGACGATCGCCCGCAGCGGCCCGTACCTGATATCGCCGCGCGAAACGTACGAATGCATGGGCGACGTTCCGAACGTGACGTTCCCGTGCGCTGCGCTGCACGACCCCGCGACGGGACGCGTGGCCGTCTACTACGGATGCGCCGACACCGTCACGGGCCTTGCGTTCGGCTATATCCCTGAAATTATCGACTTCACGAAGCAAAACTCGATCCTCTGATGCGACTGCGACGAACGCTGTTTACCTTGGCGCTCGCCGCAGCCGTTTTCGGCGCTGCGGCTTCTGCGCAGACCCCTGCCGACCGGGTCGACCCGTTCATCGGGACTACGAACTTCGGGACCGCGAACCCCGGTGCCGTCACGCCGCACGGGATGATGTCGGTGGTTCCGTTCAACGTCATGGGGTCGGAGGAGAACGTCTACGACAAGGACGCCCGCTGGTGGTCCACGCCCTACGAATACCACAACAAATTCTTCACGGGCTTCGCGCACGGCGCCTTGAGCGGCGTGGGGTGCCCCGAGCTGGGCGCGCTGCTGACGATGGCCACGACGGGCCCTCTGACGGTGGATTACCGGGAGTACGGCACGTCGTACCGGGACGAAAAGGCCTCCCCGGGCTATTACTCGGTCTTTCTGGACAAGTACGGCGTCCTTGCCGAAGCCACGGCCACGGCGCGTAGCTCGGCCGAGAGGTACACCTTTCCGGAAGGCACAGGGCATATTCTGTTAAATCTGGGCGAGGGGCTTACGAACGAGAGCGGCGCGATGGTGCGCCGGGTGAGCGCCACGGAGATCGAGGGCACGAAGCTGCTTGGGACGTTCTGCTACAATGCGCAGAAGGTATTCCCGGTGTACTTCGTGCTGCGCGTTTCGAAGACTCCGAGTGCCGGCGGCTATTGGAAGAAGCAACGGAAGATGACGGGAGTGGAGGCGGAGTGGACGCCGGACAACGGGAGGTATAAACTCTACACGGAGTACGGGCGCGAGCTTTCGGGCGACGACGTGGGCTACTGGTTCTCCTTCGACGGCCTTGCGGCGGGCGAGCAGGTGGAGGTGCGCATGGGCATTTCGTATGTCTCTACGGAGAACGCGCGCAAAAACCTCGATGCCGAGCAGGCCGCGGACGCGCCGTTCGACGCCATCCGGGAACAGGCCCGCAAGGGCTGGAACGAGGCTCTGGGCAGAATCCGGGTCGAGGGCGGCGCCGAGGAGCAGCAGAGGGTGTTCTACACGGCGTTGTACCATGCGCTGCTGCACCCGAACCTCGTGAGCGACGTGAACGGCGAATACCCGCTGATGGAACGTTCGGGCGAGACGGGCGTGACGGATGGCGAACGCTATACGGTCTTCTCGCTGTGGGACACCTGCCGCAACCTGCACCAGCTGCTGACGCTTGTCTACCCGGATCGTCAGCGGGAGATGCTGCGCTCGATGACGGGGATGTACGAGGAGTGGGGTTGGCTTCCGAAATGGGAGCTTTACGGCCGCGAGACCTTCACGATGGAGGGGGACCCTGCGATCCCGGTGATCGTCGACAGCTGGATGAAGGGCCTTCGGGATTTCGATGTCGCCAAGGCCTACGAGGCGATGCGCAAGTCGGCCACGACGCCCGGTGCGCAGAACCGCATGCGGCCCGACATCGACCCCTATATCGAGAAAGGCTATATCCCGCTGGGGTTCTACGCCAAGGACCTTGCGGGCGACACCTCCGTCTCGCACGCGCTGGAGTACTACATGGCCGACGCTGCGCTGTCGCTGCTGGCCGACTCGCTCGGACAGGGGGACGACGCGCGTCTGTTCCGCGCCCGCTCGTTGGGCTACAAACGCTATTACAGCCCGGAAAGCGGGACTTTGCGTCCGCTCCATCCCGACGGAACTTTTTTAAGCCCCTTCGACCCGAAGGCGGGCGAGAACTTCACGGCGGCTCCGGGCTTCCACGAGGGGAGTGCGTGGAACTATACGTTCTACGTTCCGCACGACGTGGAGGGGCTTGCGAAGCTGATGGGCGGACGACGCAAATTCATCGACAAACTGCAAATGGTCTTCGACGAGGGATTGTACGACCCTGCGAACGAACCCGACATCGCCTATGCGTATCTGTTCAGCCGCTTCCGGGGCGAGGAGTGGCGCACGCAGCGGGAAACCCGGCGGCTGTTGGAGCGATACTTTACCACCGCCCCCGACGGCATCCCGGGCAACGACGACACGGGGACGATGTCGGCGTGGGCTGTTTTCACGATGCTGGGCCTCTATCCCGACTGCCCGGGCGAGCCGTACTACACGCTGACGTCCCCGACGTTCGACCGTGTGGAGATCGACACGGAGCGGGGAACGCTGGTGATCGAAAAAAGCGGCGAAGGGTATATCGACCGGATGACGCTTGGCGATAAACCGTTGAAAAATTATCGTATCTTGCACGATGAATTGCTCAAGGGCGGAAAACTTACTTTCGAACTTAAAAACAAGAGATAGATGAAACTTACGGGATTCTTATTCGCCGCGGCCCTGCTGGGCACGTGCACGCAGCCTGCCGCGGAGGAGAATTACACGCGCCATGTCGATCCGAAGATCGGCACAGGCGGCCACGGGCACGTCTTCGTGGGAGCCAACGTCCCCTTCGGCCTGGTGCAGGTGGGTCCGACGAGCATTCCGCAGACGTGGGACTGGTGCTCGGGCTACCATGCGAGCGATTCGACGGTGATCGGCTTCTCGCACACGCATTTGAGCGGCACGGGCATCGGCGATTTGTTCGACGTGACGGTCATGCCCGTCACGGGCGAGGTGACCTACGCCCGGGGCACGGAGGATGATCCGACATCGGGTCTTTGGTCCTATGCCGACCGGACCCAAGAAATTGCCCGGCCGGGCTACTATTCGGTGCCGCTGACGCGCTATGGCATCCGGGCCGAGCTGACGGCCACGGCGCGCGTGGGTCTGCACCGCTACACCTTCCCGGCGTCTGAAAAGGCAGCCGTGGTCTTCGATCTGGAGAACGGGGGTTGCTGGGACAAGGCCACGGAGACGCATCTCGCAAAGGAGGGCGACCGGACGGTGACGGGCTGGCGCCACTCGACGGGCTGGGCCAAAGACCAGCGGGTCTACTTCGCCGCGGAGTTCTCGAAACCCTTCGAAAAATTCGAAACCATCGGCGATAACTACGCCCGGGCTTCGTTTCGGACAACCGACGGGGAACAAGTGTCGCTGAAAGTCGCTTTATCGCCCGTAAGCGTCGAGGGTGCGAAAGCGAACCTTGCGGCGGAACTCTCCGGATGGGATTTCGACGCAACGGCGAAGGCCGCCGACAAGGCGTGGAACGATGAATTGTCGAAGGTGAAGATCACGACCGCGGACGAGACGGCCCGCAGGATTTTCTATACGGCCCTTTACCATACGATGATCGCCCCGTCGCTCTTCTGCGACGTGAACGGCGACTACTACGGTTCGGACCATGCGATCCACCGCAACGCCGATTTCACGAACTATACGACCTTCTCGCTGTGGGACACTTACCGGGCCGCGATGCCGCTGATGACCGTCCTGCACCCGGAGCGGATGCCCGACATCATCCAGACGATGCTGCACATCGCCGACGAGCAGGGCCGCCTTCCGGTGTGGCATCTGTGGGGCAACGAGACCGACTGCATGGTGGGCAACCCGGGCATCGTAGCGGTGGCGGACGCCATCGTGAAGGGCATCGGGGGCTTCGACCGCGAAAAGGCCTTCGAGGCGATCCGTAAGACGGCCATGAATCCCGACCGGGGCAACGGCCTGCGCATGGAGTACGGCTACATCCCGTGCGAGATGTTCAACGAGGCCGTGGCCTATGACATGGAGTACGCTTTGGCCGACGGCGCGGCGGCGCGTGCCGCCGAGACGCTGGGCAAGGCGGAGGATGCGAAGTATTTCGAGGAGCGCAGCCATAGCTACCGCAACTATTTCGACCCTGCGACGCGCTTCATGCGGGGCCGGGATTCGAAAAAAGGCTGGAGGACGCCCTTCAATGCGTTCGCCTCGACGCACCGCGCCGACGACTACTGCGAGGGCAACGCCTGGCAGTATACGTGGCTGGCTCCGCATGATGTCGCAGGTCTTGTCGGATGCTTCGGCAGCCGGGCGCGGATGCTCGAAAAACTGGACTCGCTGTTCACGGTAAGCTCCGTGGTCGAGGGCGGCGAGACATCGCCCGACATTTCGGGCCTGATTGGCCAGTACGCCCACGGCAACGAACCGAGCCACCATATTTTGTACCTCTATACGATGCTGGGGCAGCCGTGGAAAACGGCCGACAAGGTCCGCGAGGTGCTCACGACGCTCTACCACGACCGGCCGGACGGATTGTCGGGCAACGAGGACGTGGGACAGATGTCGGCGTGGTACGTTCTTTCGTCGCTGGGAATGTACGAGGCCGAGCCTGCGGGCGGACGTTACTGGTTCGGATCGCCGCTCTTCGACCGGGCCGAAGTGAAGGTCCCGGGCGGCGTGTTCACGATCACGGCCGAAAACAACTCCGCTGCGAACAAATATATCCAGCGTGTTTGGCTCAATGGTCAACCCTACACGAAGCCTTGGATCGGTCATGCCGACCTGATGAAGGGCGGGGAGCTGCGCTTCGAGATGGGGGCCGAAGAGAAGGTGTGGTACTGCCCCGACGAACCGGAGGCGTACGCCGACCAGCGGCCCGCGGAGGAGCAGCGGCTTTTTAAGTCGGAAGCGGTAGAGGGGGAGATCGCCCGCGTGTGCGGTCTTCTGACCAACGAACGCCTGCGGTGGATGTTCGCCAACTGCTTCCCCAACACGCTCGACACCACGGTGCACTACGGCGAGGACGAGGCGGGCAATCCCGATACCTACGTCTACACGGGCGACATTCCGGCCATGTGGCTCCGCGACTCGGGGGCGCAGGTGTGGCCCTACGTGCAGCTGTGCAAGGAGGACCCGGCGTTGCAGAAGATGATCGCGGGGGTGATCCGCCGCCAGCTGAAGCTGATCAACATCGACCCCTATGCCAACGCTTTCAACGTTGCGCCGACGGGGGCGCACAACAAGACGGATTTTCCGCAGGCCGACCCGATGGTCTTCGAGCGCAAGTGGGAGATCGACTCCCATTGTTATCCTCTGCGCCTTGCGCACCACTACTGGAAGACCACGGGCGACACGTCGGTCTTCGACGGGGAGTGGACCTCGGCGATGCGCAACATCGTGAAGACGCTGCGCGAACAGCAGATGAAGGAGGGTCCGGGCGATTACACCTTCCTGCGCACGACGGACCGTCAGCTGGACACCCGCTGCCATGTGGGGCGCGGCAACCCCGTGAAACCCGTGGGGCTGATCGTCTCGGCGTTCCGCCCTTCGGACGACGCCACGACCTTCGGATTCCTCGTGCCGTCGAACTTCATGGCCGTCACGTCGCTGCGCAAGGCTGCCGAGATCCTGACGGCGGTGAACGGCGAGCGGGAGCTTGCCGCGGAGTGCACGGCGCTGGCCGACGAGGTGGCCGGGGCATTGCAGCAATACGCTGTCGTGGAGCATCCGGAGTTCGGAAAAATCTACGCCTTCGAGGTCGACGGTTTCGGCAGCGCGCAGCTTATGGACGACGCCAATGTGCCCTCGCTCTTGGCCATGCCCTATCTGGGCGACGTGGAGCGCACGGACCCGATTTACGAAAACACCCGGCGGTTCGTCTGGAGCACGGAAAATCCCTATTTCTGGCGCGGAGCTGCCGGAGAGGGTATCGGAGGACCCCATATCGGCGTGGAGATGATCTGGCCCATGAGCATTATGATGCGGGCCTTCACGGCGACCGACGACGAAGAGATCCGCGACTGCATCTGCCAGCTGATCACCACCGACGCCGGAACGGGATTCATGCACGAAAGTTTTTCGCGCCACGATGCCGCGGATTTCACCCGCGCGTGGTTCGCCTGGCAGAACACCCTCTTCGGGGAGCTGATCCTCAAACTCGTAAACGACGGGAAAACGGACCTGCTGAACTCCATCCGATAATGAAGAACCGCGCATTCATCGTCCGGAAGGCCCTCTCCTCGGACTTGTTGCGCGGCTCCGAACGCCGCAATGTCGCTGCTCCCGTCTTTTTCCGGCCTTGCCGTCCCCTGGTGGATCGGTTGTGAACCGGCCTGCCGGCGTCCGTGCGAAAGGCAGGGGGTCGGGAAATTGCGGGTTTGTTAACGAAAAGATGCGCTCCCTTCCGGGGCGCATCTTCCGTTTCTCCGAAGCGGGGCCTATTCCTCGACCTCTTCGAAATTGCTCTTGTCGACGCCGCAAACCGGGCATGCCCAGTCGTCGGGAATCTCCTCGAACGGCGTTCCGGGGGCGATGCCTCCGTCGGGATCGCCGACTGCGGGATCGTAGATCCACTCGCAGACTACACAACGATACTTTTTCATCTTTTACTCGTTTTATAAGGTGAATAATGGGTATGCAAATTGGCTGCCGCTTACGCCTCCTCCTCGGCATCTTCGTCGGGGCGGTTTCCGCCCGGCGGAGTGAGTTCGGCCACCAGCCGGTCGGCATCGGCGCACGAGACATAGAGCCGGTCTTCGTAGATGTCCGTGATCTCGACGAAATTCCGCCACTCCGAGGCGTAGAGCCGCACGCGGTCCAGCCTCCGCAGGTCGATGAAGTGTCCGTAGTAGCCGAAGAACCCGCATCCGCCGAAGATCGGCAGAAACCATTTCATACGTTTGGGGTCCACCCGGCGCACCGAGGCGATCTCGTCGCGGCGTATTTCGGTGATGTCCAGCAGACAGCGCACTTCGACCGTCTCGTCCGACACGACGATCTTGCGGGGAATCGACAGCGACATCAGGGCCACCAGCGCCACGATGAACGAGGTGAACCACGCCGAGAGGTAACCCCCTTCGTACAGGTGGTACAGCAGGCCGCCCAGCAGGACGAAGACGATGATGTAAATCAGCGTCCAGTAGATCGTGCTGTGATCGAAGCGGTATTTATACGTGCTCTGCATCGGTAGTCCCTTCTTCGTTTTCGGCCTCTTCGCGTGCGGCGATCAGCGCTTCGGCGATGACGAAATCCCCGGGGGTCGTGAGTTTGAGGTTTTCGCGCTCGCCCTCCGCCAGGCAGACCGCCTGTCCGACGGCCTCGACCACCGAAGCGTCGTCGGTGAACTCCGCGCGGTATTCGCTCTCGTAGGCGCGGCGCAGGACCTCTGCGCGGAAGATTTGCGGGGTCTGCACGATGCGCAGAAGCCGGCGGTCGACGATGTGCGACGCAGCGCGCCCTGCGGCGTCCGCCTCTCCGTCCGTTTCGCGGAACGAATCCACCGGCTCCACGACCGGAATCGCAGCCCCGTGTTTTGCGGCGGCTTCGGCCACACGGCGGATCATCGCGACGCTCCCCAGCGGGCGCACGCCGTCCTGCACGGCGATCAGCCCGGGGTCGGACGTCAGCGCGGCCAATCCGTTCCTCACCGAGTGGAACCGCTCCGCGCCTCCCGCGGCGATTTTGTGTTCGGCGACATCGAAACGCGCCGAGAGGTTTTTCCAGAACCCGATGTGCTGTTCGGGAAGTACCGCCACGATCTCGGCGCCGGGCAGCGCCGCGGCGAACGTGTTGATCGTGCGCGCCAGTACGGGCATGCCGCCCAGAAACCGGAACTGCTTGGGCCGTGCGCCGCCTGCGCGGCTTCCGCTGCCCCCTGCTACGATGATGACTCCCGTGCGTTCCATAGGCCTGTCGTTTTATTGTTTGTCGGGTGTTTGTACGGTTGCGGGCAGGACGAGCGAATCGAGCTGCGTGATCTGCTCCTCGGGGCTGACTTCGCCGTTGAGTTCAGCCGTGATGCGGTCGCGGACGAATTCGAACAGCGCGCGGTTCTCCCTGGCGATCGGCTCGGCGGGTTCCGACGGAATCTTCAGCGGGTCGATCGGCGTGCCGTTCTTCCAGACGCGGTAATCGAGGTGCGGGCCGGTCGATGCGCCCGTCGAACCGACGTAGCCGATCAGCTGACCCTGCGACACGCGCGAACCTTTGACGATGCCCTTGGCATAGCCGCTCAAGTGGAGATAACCCGTCATCAGGTTGCCGGCGTGCTTGATCTTGAGCGTGTTGCCGCCTCCGCCGCCCCAGCCTTTGAAGGTCACCGTGCCGTCGGCCACGGCGTGTACGGGCGTACCTTTCGGCGCGGCGTAGTCGACGCCCGTGTGCGGGCGGTAGACCTTGTAGATCGGGTGTTTGCGGGCGTAGGAGAATTTCGAACTGATGCGCGAGTATTTCAGCGGGGCCTTGAGCATCTGCTTGCGCAGGCTCGCGCCGTCCGCCTCCCAGTACTGGATTTTGCCGCCCTGGCGGAACGGGATGGCGTAATACTCCTTGCCGCCCTGCGAGAACTTCGCGCCCCAGATGCGCCCGATGCCCACCGACACCGTGTCGTCGATGAACCGCTCGTCGTAGATCACCGTGAAGTCGTCGCCCTTCTGGATGCCGAAGAAATCCACCGTCCACTGGTAGATGTCCTCCAGTTCGGCGGCCAGAGCGTAGGGCAGCTGCTGCTCCATGATCGCGCCCCAGAGCGAGGAGTTGATCACGGCGCTTTTCTTCGTGCGGCGCAGCGTGTAGGCCTTGGCGTCCTTGCGCACGGAGACCGAGTCGTCGTGGAATCCGAAGACCACGTAGTCGGTGACCGATATTTCATAGGCGAGGTAGTCGAGATGGGGTGCGTAGAGCGAATCCTCGTGGATAAAGGCCGTGTACTTGTGCCCGGCGCGGATGTTGCGCAGCGGGAACACCTCCTTCGAGGCTTTGTCCAGCCGGTCGACCGCGAGGGCCGACACGCCGAATCCGTTGAGTATTTTCCCCAGCGTTTCGCCGCTTCCGACCTCCCCGGTCTCGGTGCGGTAATCGTCGGCATTGATGCCGTAGAGCATGTTGTGAGGCTCCTCTGCGTCCTCCACTTCCACCGCCGGACCCTGGGTCCGGTTGCAGGCGCCTGCCGCTGCGAGCAGCAGGGCGCATATCGTTATTTTCAGACCGTTCATAAGATGAAGACAAAGATAGTGCAAGACGGGCGCAAATGCAAACTTGTTTGCAATTTGCCGAGCCGCCGCCTGTATAAGGCGCTGCCAAAGATAGTGCAAGACGGGCTCAATGCCAAATTTTTTTTGCGGATCGCTTGTCGTCGTGCGGTGCGGACCGCAGGGACTGTCGGTGCTTTTTGACCGTCCGGGAGACAGAACCGCGGCGGTTGCCGCGGGGTATAGCTACCTTTTGGTGTCAAAAGGTAGCGCCAAAACCATCCGCATGTCGCTTTTCGCGGGAACAACCTCCGGCCCGCGTTGAGCGGGCGCAGCAAGAACAAGACTTTACGGCGCAAAAACACGCGCCGTTTAGGCTGTGGCGGCTCGGCAAACAGCACGCTGTCTGCCCTCGCCTGCGGACGCCTTTGCCAGCCTCCCGCTCCGGGCACGCAGGCTGTCGGTTGTTCTTGTTCCGCTCCAAGCGATAATGCGCCTGTTTTATGAATGTTCGCGCAGTCCCCTAAAACCCGCCTCTTAGGCGGGCGAACGTTAGACGGGACGAAGTCGGCGAAGGCATCTGTCGGAGAGTTTTTGGTACTTTTTGCGGTCAAAAAGTACATAAGCTTCCGCGGGCGAAGACCGCGGTTAACCGCCGACCAAAAAGCGGCAAAGAACAGCCGGCGAAGCGTGCGAAATGTTTTGATGGCGAAGGAATGCGAACTCTCGCGGATTATTCCAGGTAGACCATCACGTTGCCGCTGATCTGCTGCAACGAGATTTCGCACAGTTTGGTGTTGTACTGCGCCGTGAGGATGCGCTCCTCGGCGTCCAGCAGGCTCTTCTGCGCCTCGCGCATCTCGATGCCCGGCAGGTCGCCCAGCAGGTAGCGTTCCATGGCGATTTCGTAATTCTCCTTGGCGGCGATCAGGTTCTCCTCCTCGAGCAGGATCACTTCGAGGTTGTTGCGGTAAGCCTGCCAGAAATTCGACAGGTCGGCGCGCAGCGACTGTTCCAGCCGTTGCTGCGTCAGCTGCGCGTTCTCGACGCCGATGCGGGCGTTGCGCTGTTCGCGGCGGCGGTTGCCGTCGAAGATCGTGAAGCCCACCTTCACCCCGGCGTTCAGCCCGAGCGTTCCCCGCGAAAGGTTCCCTCCCGTGCCGTAGCGGTTGTAGGTGTATCCGTAGCCCGTCGTGAGGTTCACATAGGGATAGTTCCGGGCCAGAACGGTCTTCAGGTCCAGTTCGGCCAGCGAACTGTTGTGCTCGGCCATCAGCAGCGAGGCGTTCGCCGAAAGGGTTTTGGCCAGCAGGTCGTTCCAGTCGAGCGTGGCGTTGACCCGGATCACCGAGTCGGGGATGCTGAACCTCTCGTCGAGGTTCTCGTTGGCCAGCAGTTCGTTGATGCGGATGCGCGAGGCGGTCACCAGTTCGTGCTGGGACATGTATTTCGAACTGTCGGCGTTGAAGTCGACGCGGGCTTGCAGCAGGTCGAGGCGCGAGAAGTTGCCCACCTGGACGCGCGCTTCAGTGATGCGCAGCCGCTCGCGCGAAAGCGAGACCGCATAGCGGAAGTTCTCCAGGCGCAGCGTCTGCTGGATGTAGTTGTAATATTCGGCCGTGAGGCTGGCCATGAAGTCCTCGATGGTGATGCGCGTCTTCAGCGCGCCCATCTGCTGCATCTCCTTCAGGCGTTTGTAGTTGGTGCGGATGCGCAGTCCGTCGAACAGCGTCCAGTTCACCGCCAGCCCGACGTTGGCCGTCTGGTCGTAGACGCCGGTCTCGGTCGTGGCGTCCCCGTTGCGCGGGGTGACGGTGCGGTCGTTGTCCAGCGTGCCCGTGTACCCGGCCGAGAGGTCGACCGTGGGGAGCATCCCGGCGTTTCCCGCCGTGGCGTTGTTGTCGCTGACGCGCTCCTCGTTGCGCACGATGCGCACGTCGTAATTCTGTTCAAGCCCGATCTCCAGACATTTGCGCAGGGTCAGCGGAGCGGACGCCTCCCGAGCCGGCGGCGCCTCCTGCGCTCCGGCGGCGCTGCCGATTCCCAGCAGCAGGGCCGCTAAAAATGCTATTTTCATGCGTCGTTGTGTTTCGATTTCTTGATTCGGTTCGTCGATACGTAGCTGTAAATGGCCGGAACGATGTAGAGCGTCAGCAGCGTCGAGACCACCATGCCGCCCACCACGGCGATACCCATGGCGATACGTCCGTTGGCGCCTTCCCCCGTGGCGACGGTCAGCGGCAGCAGGCCCAGGATGGTCGAGGCCGAGGTCATCAGGATCGGGCGCAGGCGTTGCAGCGAGGCCTCCTCGATGGCTCGCATCTTGTCCAGCCCGGCCTCCTGTTTCTGGTTGGCGAACTCGACGATCAGAATGCCGTTCTTGGCCACCAGTCCGATCAGCATGATGATGCCGATCTGGCTGAAGATGTTCATCGTCTGGTCCGCGCCCCACATGAAGACCAGCGCGCCGGCGATGGCCAGCGGCACGGTGAGCATGATCACCAGCGGGTCCTTGAAGCTCTCGAACTGCGCGGCGAGGATCAGGTAGATCAGCATGACGGCCAGGATGAAGGCGAACATCAGGCTCGACGAGCTTTCGCGGAACTCCTTCGAGTCGCCGGCCAGCGCCGTGCGGAAGTCGTCGCCGAGCGTCTCGTCGGCGATGCGGTCCATTTCGTCGAGTCCCTGCCCGATGGTCTTGCCCTTGGCCAGTCCGGCCGACACGGTGGCCGACAGGAAGCGGTTGTAGTGGTAGAGCTGCGGCGGCGCGACGTTCTCCGCGAGCGAAATGAGGTTGTCCATCTGGATCATCTCGCCCTTGTCGCTGCGCACGTAGATCGAACGCAGGTCGGCGGGCTTGTTGCGCTGCTGGCGGTTGATCTCGGCCAGGATTTCGTATTGCTTGCCGTTCATGTAGAAGTAGCCGAGACGCTGGCCGCTCAATCCGTACTGGAGCGTCTGGGCGATGTTGCGCGTCGAGACGCCCAGCAGGTTGGCCTTGTCGCGGTTGACCTCGATGCGCACCTCGGGCTTGCTGAACTTCAGGTCCACGTCGGCCATCTGGAACACGGGGCTTTCGTAAACCTTGCGCATGAATTCGGGCAGCACCTCCTGCAACCGTTCGAGGCTGGTGGCCTGGAGCACGTACTGCACGGGCATGCGCCCGCGGCGTCCGCCGAAGGTGCTCTGCTGCTGCACGAAGGCGCGGGCCTTGGTCTTCGAGCGCACGGCGGCCGAGATCTGCTCGGCGATCTCCATCTGCGAGCGTTTGCGGGTAGCGATGTCCGTCAGGGCGATGCGGACGTTGCCCGAGCCGCTCGACACGCGGGCTGTCACCGACGAGGCTTCCGGCACGAGCGAGTCGACCAGGCGGTTGATGTCCTCGGTGTAGTCGCGGATGTATTCGTAGGTGGCGCCCTCCGAGCCGCGCGTGTTGATCGAAATCTGCGAACGGTCCTCCAGCGGGGCCATCTCGGCCGGGATGGCGCTCCATAGCCAGCCGATGAGTCCCATCGTCAGCAGGACCAGCGGCAGGGCCAGCCACCGGCGGCGCAGGAACGAGGCCAGCGTGCGGCTGTAAAAGTCGTTGAGCCAGACGAAGAACGGCTCGGTTTTGCTGTAAAACCAGCTCTTCTTCTCTTGCCGCACGAGCAGCTTGGTCGCGAGCATCGGGGTGATCGTCAGCGCGGCGAAGGTCGAGATGACCACCGCGCCCGAGATCACCATGCTGAATTCGCGGAACAGGCGGCCCGTCATGCCCTCCATGAAGACGATCGGGAAGAAGACGGCGATCAGCGTGATCGAGGTCGAGATTACGGCGAAGAAGATCTCCTTGGCCCCTTCGATGCCGGCGTCGAAGGGCGTCATGCCCCGTTCGATGCGGATGTAGATGTTTTCGGTCATCACGATGGCGTCGTCGACGACCAGTCCCACCGAGAGCACCACGGCCAGCATCGACAGCACGTTGATCGAGAATCCCGCGGCATACATCACGAAGAACGTGCCGATCAGCGACACGGGGATCACGATGCAGGGGATCAGCGTCACGCGCCAGTTGCGCAGGAAGAGGAAGATGATGATGATGACCAGGATGAAGGCCTCGTAGACGGTCTGTCGCACCTCGTCGATCGAGGCGCGGATGAAGCGCGTGTTGTCGAATCCGTAGGAGGTGACCACGTCGTCCGGGAGGTCCTTCTTCATGCTCTCCATGCGTGCGTACACGGCATCGGCGATCTCGATGTGGTTGGCGCCCGGCTGGGGGATCACGACGACGCCCACCATCGGAATGCCGTTCATTTTCATGTAGCTGCGCGTGTCCTGCGGACCCAGTTCGGCGCGTCCCACGTCGCTCATGCGGATGATGCGGTCGGCGTCTTCGCGCACCACCAGTTCGTTGAACTCCCGCGTGGTGTGCATCAGTCCCATCGTGCGGATCGTCAGCTCCGTGGTGTTGCCCTCGATGCTGCCCGAAGGCAGTTCGACGTTCTCGCGGTCGAGGGCCGTCTTGATGTCGGTCGGGGTGATGCCGTAGCCGGCCATCTTCGCGGGGTCGAGCCACAGGCGCATCGAGTAGCGTTTTTCGCCCCAGATCTGCACGCCGCTCACGTCGCTGATGGTCTGCAACTGCTCCTTGACCGTCAGGTCGGCGATCTCGCTCAATTCGAGCAGCGACCGCTTGTCGCTCTGGATCGTGACCATCAGAATCGGCGAGGCGTCGGCGTCGGCCTTGGTCACGGTCGGGGGGTCGCAGTCGCGCGGCAGGTAGCGCTGGGCGCGCGAAACCTTGTCGCGAACGTCGTTGGCGGCGGTTTCGAGGTCCACCGAGAGTTCGAACTCGACGGTGATGCGGCTCTGGCCCTGGCTGCTGACGCTCGACAGCGAGCGGATGCCCGGGATGCCGTTGATGTTCTGTTCGAGCGGCTCGGTGATCTGGTTTTCGATCACGTCGGCGTTGGCGCCCGGGTAGGAGCACGAGACCGAGATGATCGGGTTGTCGACGCTCGGGAATTCGCGCACGCCGAGGTAACTGTATCCGATCAGACCGAATAGCAGGATGATGATCGTCAGCACCGACGCCAGGACGGGCCTCCGGATGCTCAGTTCGGAAATGTTCATGCGGCGGAGGGTTTATTCGACGGTGTCGAGTTTCACGGGAAGCCCCTCGCGCAGCTGCAACGTGCCGGAGGTGATGAGCGTGTCGCCGACGTTAAGCCCGTCGATGATCTGGATGCTCGAATCGGTCCGCAGTCCGGTTTTCACCTCCGCGGCGTGCGCCTTGCCTCCCTTGTAGAGGAATACCTTGTCGACGCCCATCTCCGGCACGAGGGCCTCGGTCGGGATGGCGATGGCGTCGGGAATTTCGTGCATGCGGATCTGCACCGTCGCAAAGCGTCCCGGCAGCAGTTTGCCCTGCGTATTGGGATACTTCGCCCGGACGGCCAGCGTGCGGGTGGCGATGTCGACCTTCGATTCGGTGGCGTAAACCGCGGCTTCGAAACGCTCCTGCCGTCCCTCGATGGTGAACGAGAGGCGCGTGCCGGGCTTGATCTGGTTGGCATAGCGTTCGGGAACGAAAAAGTCGATCTTCAGGGGCGAAATCTTCGTGAGCTTGGCCACCACGACGCTGGGCGAGGCGTAGGCGCCTTCGCTGACGTTGCGCAGGCCGATCACGCCGTCGAACGGCGCCCGCAGCTCCGTGAGCGCGATGTTCGACTTCACGATGTCGATGTCAGCGTTGAGCATCGCCAGTTCCGTGCGGGCCTGTTCGTAGGCCTCCTGGCTCACGGCGTCCTTTTTGAGCAGGGCGCTCTGGCGGTAAACGCGGTCTTCGGCCAGTTTGAGCTGCGCCTCGTAACGCGAGAGCTGGGCCACGAGCGGCAGGTCGTTGACCTTGGCCAGCAGCTCGCCCTTGCGGACGACGGTGCCCTCCTGGAAGTTGATCGCCACGATTTTGCCCGAGGTTTCGAACGAGAGGTCCACCTCCTCGTCCGGCAGCAGGTTGCCCACCGTGGTGATGCCGTCGGTGAGCCGCTGCGGACGGACGATGCGTCCGTTGACGTTGAGGGTGCTCTGTCTGCGGGGCGCGATCGGCGCTTTGGCGGCGTCATCCGATGCCGGAGCTTTGTCGTTCAATAGATTGTAGAGGCCCAGGATCAGGCAGAATACCACGAGAACGATGGCCGTGATGATCCATTTCTTTTTCTTATTCATTGCGAGAGTCCGGTTTTGCGTAGGGTATTGTATGCAAAGATACGAAAAAGGCGGATGGATGCAAAACCGAATGGGCGTCCGGTTCTGGTGCCCTTTCCGACGAATAAAAGTGTCGTAACGATGCCGAAAATGCCCAAAAAGCGTGTTGGCCGTCGGCTTTTGACAGTGAAACGAGCCGGTTGCTGAAATATAGAATTAGAAAACTTTGTCCGATTGTCCGGTTTCGGACGGGTGAAACGGAAAAATTCGGAGGTGAAATAATGCCGGCTTTACGCGTCTCTGCATTTTTCGATCGTCTCGAAGGCCGTGTTCATCGGGATTTTTCGGTTTACGCATTGGTTTAAATAAATTCCCGATTTCGCCGTGAAAACCACAGAAAACAAGATGCGAAAAAACCGCCTGCAAGTTGCAAGCGGCTGTAAACAACAGAGGGAAAAGCATTTGCCTTTCCCTCCTTGTGACACCGACAGGACTCAAACCTGTAACCTTCTGATCCGTAGTCAGATGCTC
>OJSC01002130.1_pt1 | contig 16784 bp, 17 predicted proteins | sample 1599361 | NCBI WGS metagenome assembly OJSC01 (sample SAMN04168656, study PRJEB22393) | human gut metagenome | biome: human gut microbiome; feature: stool | host: Homo sapiens | collected 2014-03-17 | reverse complement strand
CTGACAGCTCGCTGGCAGGTTTATGAATGTAATAAATGGAAGGCTGAACTGTTACAATTTTTTTATAACCAAATTTGTGTTAAAATAAATTTCAGAGAAAAACAAGCACATCCAATTATGCTAACATACCATAAAAATGGATATTTAAAAATAGCATGACAAATACTATATTTGGTGAATTGCAAAACTAATCATATGTTGTGTTAATTTCATAAACACATAAATTGATATAAGAAATGAGGAATATTATGGAACAGGCAAACAAATATATCAAAAATATAATAAACACCCAGCGTACTTTTTTTAACAGCAACAAAACAAAAGACATTACATTCAGAAAAAAAATGCTTTGCAAACTTAAAAAAGCAATAAAACATAATGAAAAGAAAATACTTAGAGCACTTTATCACGACCTCGGAAAGTCAAAGGCTGAGTCCTATATGTCAGAAATCGCAATGGTCTACCATGAAATAGATACCGCACTTTCCCACATCGAGAAATGGAGCAGACCAATGCACGCAGCGGGTACCTTAAGTACATTCCCTGCAAAAAACTATATTTACAGCGAGCCATACGGTATAGTCCTTATCCTCGCACCGTGGAACTACCCTGTCAATCTGTCACTCTGCCCTCTGGTCGGTGTGATTGCAGCAGGAAACTGTGCCATTTTAAAATGCTCAAAAAACAGTCTTATGACCTCGGATTTAATTCAGGACATTATTAACAGTACATTCAACAATAGCTATATATACTGCACGGACGCAGATATAGATTACGATGCGGTTCTTAATCAGAAATATGACTATATCTTTTTCACCGGAAGTCCTGCTGTGGGCAAACAAATAATGAAACAGGCAAGTGAAAATCTCACTCCGATTTCACTTGAACTCGGTGGAAAAAGCCCTTGTATAATAGACGAAACTGCTGACCTTAAACTTGCTGCCAAACGAATAGCATGGGGCAAATTTTTAAATGCAGGACAAACCTGTATCTCCATAGATTATGTACTCATACATGAAAAAGTTAAAAATACATTTATAAAAGAACTTTTCAGAGAGATAAAACACCGTTACAAAAACGCTGCATTTAACAGCTCTTATCCAAAAATAATAAACAGACACCATTATAACCGCCTGAAAAAACTGCTTGCATCAGAGACAAAAGTCATAGGCGGCATCTGCAATGACACTGAACGAAAAATCTCTCCGGCAATTTTACCTGACACAGACTTTGACAAACCGGTAATGCAGGAAGAAATCTTCGGACCACTTCTGCCGATAATAAGCTATCGCAGTTTAGACAAAGCGATACAAACCCTGAAAACAAAAGAAAAACCTCTCGCCTGCTATGTATTTACAAAGAAAAAAGCCACCGCCAATAAGATAATACACGAAATATCTTATGGCGGAGGCTGTATAAATGATGTTGTCATACACATTTCAAACCACAATCTCCCATTTGGCGGAGTAGGAAACAGCGGCATCGGCGGCTATCATGGAAAATATAGTTTTGAAACATTCAGCCATAGAAAGAGTATTGTCAAAAGCAGCGGTAAATTTGACATACCACTCAGATATGCACCTTACGGAACACTTAAATACCAGCTTTTGAAAAGATTGTTGTAAAATACAGCCACTTTATTATGTGAATTTACAAAGCAATAGAATTTTATAAGCACTTCCCTGTCATTACTATGACAGGTGGTGCACTTGTTCTTATATCACCACACTCTCATTATTCCTTACTGCATCATTCACAACCACATCAACCTCATCTTTGTCATCATCAACAAGATATATCTTATGTAAAAACAGATTTACACTCTCGCCCTCCTCAATAAGTTCCTGACCTATAGGTCTGTTTGCGATTACAATCTCGTTGTGAACTCTTATCCTAAGTTCAAGTCCGTTTCCACGGAATGAAACCCCCTCTACTACTCCCTCCTCTGTCGTGACAGGATACGGATTAAATTCATTCTTCTTTCTGACCGTAATAAATTCAGGTCTTATAACAGCTGTTTTTCCGTCTGAAGCACTATGAAAACCATTAAATAAAACATAATCTTTTATCAAAACAGGTTCACCCAAAAACTGAGCCATGAACGGAGTTTTAGGATTGCCGTAAACCTCCACCGGTGTCCCTACCTGCTCTATTCTTCCCTTATTTGTCACAATAATCTGGTCTGCCACCTCTATTGCTTCATCCTGGTCATGCGTTACAAAAATACTTGTTATCCCTACCCTGTTTATGAGTTCCCTAAGCCATGACCTTAATTCCTTGCGGACTTTTGCATCAATAGCCGCAAATGGTTCGTCAAGCAGAAGAAGATGCGGCTGCGTTGCAAGTGCCCTCGCAAATGCGACACGCTGCCTCTGTCCTCCTGAAAGCTGTGCCGGGTATCTCTTTTCAAATCCCCTCAAACCGACAAGTTCAATAAGTTCATATACACGCTCTTTTATCTCTGCCCTGCTTTTTTTCTGTATTTTAAGACCAAATGCTATATTGTCATACACAGTTTTATACCTAAATAAAGCATAATTCTGAAATACAAAACCGATTTCTCTCTTACTTGCCGGAATATTATTTACCTGTTTTCCATCAATATAAATCTCTCCTGAATCCGCATTTTCAAGACCTGCCAGAATTCTTAAAATCGTTGTCTTTCCACTCCCACTCGGTCCTAAAAGACCTATAAGTTTTCCCTTCTCAACTGAAAAACTAACATCATCAGATGCCTTATAATCGTTAAATGTCTTATGTATATGTTTAAGCTCGACATACGCTTTCTTATTGTCCTGCATACTTATACCTCACTTCTTTTCACTTTATTTAGAAATTTGCAACCACCTATTCCATACTTTTTTCAAAAATATTCTTTAAAACGAGAATTACAAGTGCCATCACCACAAGGATAGCCGACATTGCAAACGCTCCCGTAAAGTCAAATGCCTGATACAAAAGTTCTATGTAAAGCGGCATTGTATTTGTAATCCCCCTCAAATGTCCTGACAACACGGAAACTGCTCCAAATTCTCCCATTGCTCTTGCCGAGCAGAGTACAACTCCATATAAAAATGCCCATCTGATATGTGGAAATGTTATCTGGGTAAAAATCTGAAATCCGTTTGATCCCATAAGTGCGGCGGCTTCCTCCTCGTCTGTCCCCTTAACCGTCAAAACAGGTATGATTTCTCTTGATATAAAAGGAAATGTGACAAATATTGTCGCAAGGACTATTCCGGGAACCGCAAATATTATCTGAATACCCCATTTTTCAAGGAAAGGATATATCGCACTCTGCCTGCCAAATGTAAGTACAAATATAAGACCGGCGATTATTGGAGAAATAGTAAGCGGCAGATCTATTAAAGTCGATATAAGTTTTTTGCCACGAAACTTAAAGCGTGTTATAAGCCATGCCGCAAAAATTCCAAACACTGAATTTATGATAACTGTTATCACAGTAACCTTTACCGTAAGGAAAATTGATTTAACTGCATATTCATCCGTAACCGATGAAACAAAAACTTTCCACCCCTCCCTCAATGCTGTATAAATGACATACACCAGCGGAAGTACAAGCATTACAATTAAAAATACGATGCTGACTCCAATCAGAAGCCATTTAACAAAACCTTTATTATTTCTTATCTCCAACATCTTCACCTCCATGAAAATCAAATCCCTGATACATTGAACATAAATTTATTATTTGTTCGCTGTACTAATCAATTCCACTTACGATTTTTGATGTATGACTTTGTATCAATGCGTTTATAAAAAGAATTATAAATGATATAAACAGCATGACAAGTGCGATAGATGTTGCACTCGCATAGTCAAACTCCTGAAGTTTAGCCATTATCATAAGCGGTGCTATCTCTGTTTTATATGGAGTATTTCCGGCAATAAAAACAACACTTCCATACTCACCTATACATCTTGCAAAAGCCATTGTAAAACCTGCTATAAGTGCAGGGCGTATTTCAGGAAATATCACACTAAAAAAGATACGGGTACGGGAAGCACCAAACATCGCTGCCGCCTCCTCATACTCCTTTTCCACCTTTTCAAGCACAGGCTGAACACTTCTTACCACAAATGGAATTCCTATAAAAACAAGAGCCACAGTAATTCCAATCCGTGTATATGCAATTTTAACTCCGATTTTTGAAAAAATCTGTCCTACCCAGCCCTCAGGTATTGTAAGATGCGTAAGTGCAATACCCGCAACGGCTGTAGGCAATGCAAAAGGCATCTCGATAATTCCATCCATAATCTTTTTGCCAGGAAAATCATACCTCACAAGAACCCATGCGATAATCATTCCCATCACAGCATTTATCAATGATGCAGTCAATGCCGTCAAAATGCTCACCTTATAACTCGCCAGAACTCTCGGTCTCGTCACTGTCACCAGAAAATCATGCGGTGACAGTTTAAGTGAAAAGAATACAAGCGAGCATAACGGAATAATAACAATAATCCCAAGTATTGCCATAACAATCCCAAAGGATAACCCGAAACCGGGAATCACACTCTTCTTACGCCTCATATCAAACTCCATTTCTAAACAACTTAATGTTAAAATGTCATGCTAATTAATTTATTACTACTCATATAGCATTTTGAAAAATAACATTTATTTGCAGTCTTTTTCTAAAATCCTATTTTTCCTCATAAATCGAGTCGAAAACTCCGCCATCAGAAAAATGTTTCTTAGTTGCTTCACTCCATCCTCCAAAATGCCCGATATTAGTCAGGTCAACATCCGTGATTATCCATTTATTATCCTTTGGAAGTTTATCAATGGTATTGCCACTGCCCTTATAACTGTACTCTTTCAAAATCTTTTCATTTGAAGGACGGTAGTACCACTGTGCTTCTAACTTCTGAGCCTCATCAGAATACAGGTATTTCAGATATTCCTCAGACACCTTTCTTGTTCCTCTCTGGTCTACAACCTTATCAACAACTGCAACTGTCGGCTGGCACAAGATTGAAACAGACGGAACGACAATCTCATATTCTCCCGGATGCTCATCCAATGAAAGAAATGCTTCGTTTTCCCATGCAAGCAAAACATCGCCCTGCTTATTCTCAACAAAAGAAGTCGTTGCACCTCTCGCACCTGAGTCCAGAACAAGTACATTCTTATAAAGCTTCTTCATGCTCTCTTTAATCTCATCCTCACTCTGTCCCTGCTTTTCAAAATAATACCATGCGGCAAGATAATTCCATCTTGCACCACCGGAAGTTTTAGGATTTGGTGTAATAACCCCCACATCATTTCTAAGTAAATCACTCCAGTCTAAAATCTTTTTAGGATTTCCCTTTCTGACAAGAAATACAATGGACGATGTGTACGGCGAGCTGTCACGCTCGAACTCATTTACATAACCATCATCAATAAGTCCCGCATCCTTTATTGCATCAACATCACCTTCAAGTGCAAGCGTTACCACATCCGCCTGGAGTCCGTTTGCAACCTCCAAAGCCTGCTTGCCTGAACCTCCATGTGACTGAATTATTGAAACATCCTGCCCAGCCTTTTTCTTCCAATGCTTTTGAAAGATTTTATTATATTCCGCATAGAGCTCTCTTGTCGGATCATAAGAAACATTTGTTATCTCAACTTTTTTAGAAGAAGCATCACTCTTTTTGCCATCTGTTCCTGCACTTGAACCGCAGCCTGTAAGACTTCCTAATGTCAATGCTGCTACCGTAAATAATGTAATAATCTTTTTCACTCTCATAATCTGCCTCTCTTTCCCCGCCCGCATTTTTTAATTGATATAAATCGCTAAAGCGGTTTGTTTTTTCTGATGTTGAAATAATATTCGCAAATGGAGTCAAAAACAATCAGAATATGTGAAATCGTTTGCATATTTGGTGCATGGCAATCAAAAATTTCTTTTAAACCGGCTTTTTTTGTCAGAATATCCGACTTATATAAACACGAATGACAAAATGTTGTGAAATCGTTTGCAGACAAGAAAAATAGGATGTTTCCGAAACAGACAGAACATTTCTTTTGTTAAAAATAAGCTACTTTATGAAAAAAAAGTCAATTATAAGAAAATATACAGAGAAATTTTTGTAATATTGATGACCAGATGTTATACTCTAATTATTATGATTATCTGTGATAAAGATAAACTTGACGGAAAACGCTGCAATGCTGCTCCTGACTTTGTTATTGAAATTGTTTCACCCGGAAATCCTGCTGATGATTATATCCGTAAACTATATTATTATAAAAATACAAACTATTTTGCATAATAAATAATATATTTAATATTTTCAAATACAACGGATAACTGATACATTGAACAAGCCTGCAATTTCAACAGTACATTCATGCTCAATGTATCAAAGATTTAATTTTCGTTATACCGGCCTTATAATTATTCATCCATATAAAAACTCATCACCATACCGCTATTCCGATTAAATAAATAAGCATTTCCATGATTATCTTTATATGCACTTAAACACCCTGAACTGTCGTATCGCTCAGGCAATTTTCCCTCAGTAATCATAACCGCCTTACTGCTTTTCTTATTATTTTTACTATTCTTATTATCTGTATATATTACATCCGAGTTTAAAAAGACTTTTGCAAATTCAACAATTTTATTAATCTCAGTATTCTTATCTGTCTTTTTCACATTTCTAACTGTACTTTGATTTAACATACTTTCCAAAGTTCCATCACCATTAAAATATAAGTCCAGATAGAGATTATCAGCCTTGTTTTTATTGGTAATGCTGCACGATATATCCCCCTGTTTAAACTCAGCCAGATACATTTTTCCATGCCACATCATTTCCTGATACACTTCTTTAGGAAAAACCTGTCTGACTTTCTTTAATATAGAAACAGCAAGTGGATTGCCGCTTTTATTTATCTTATCTATAGAATAAATATTTTTTGTAATTGGCACTATATCATCACTATCCATGTCTGTTTCATCAGCGGTTGAATTATCTTTAATATTATTAATAGCTTTCTCATTATTAGAAGTGTCTGCGGCTTTAATGTTACTATCTATTTTGTCACCGTATGTCATTTTATTATTATCTGGACCAATCTTTTTCTCAGCAATAATTCTATCTGGCTTATTGGCATCAGTCTTTACCGCAGCTTTTGTCAGACAGGAAACACCCACAATCACAACAGCTATCGCAGCTACAACACTAACCCATTTTTTCTTTGCATTAAATTTCATAATATTTTTCACTCTCTTTCTTATGTCTGACTCGCCAAAAGCCGGCAGCCCTGCATTAAAATCCCCCGTTTTTGTCGCAAGTTTCAATAATGATGTACTATAAGCTGCACGAATATCACTTTTACTATTTTTCAAAACATATTCATCACAACTCATTTCCATGTCACGAATCATTACAAAATATGCAAACCAGATAAGCGGCTGAAACCAATAAATAACACATAAAATATAAGCACAAATTTTAATAATCTGGTCTTTTCTGCGTATATGATACTGCTCATGCTTAAGTATATATTCCCGTTCCTGTTCACTTAAATTAAATGGAATATAAATCTTAGGTTTGACAATTCCAAGAACAAATGGAGTGCTGATATATTCACTTTCATAAATATTATCTTTTCGCCTAATCGCCATCAAAACAGTTTGCTTTGTCCGCCAAATCAAAAACAGATTTCTCACCAATAAAACAATACAACCAAAAAGCCAGATATATGCAGTTGTTGTAACAGTTAAAGACTGTGAGATATTTTCTGTTCCTGCCGTATTATTCTGATTTTGTTTTGTTTTTTGATTTTTATTTGTACTTGAAACATTGTCAAATTTGCTTTTATTACTGTCTTTAGTTTTTTGATTTTTTTCATTATAGGTTTTATTTTTATCTGCAAAGTTTTTCGCATTTAAAGGCAATGAATGATGTTCAAGAAATGTATCTGAGACATTATTTATCAAACTATAAATACTTATAGGTGAACTTAAACGAATAGGACATAACAGATAAATTCCGACAATCGACCACAAAATATAACTGTATTTTTTAGGTGCTCTGCGAAGAAACAATCGCACCGCAAAAACTGTCAGAATCACAACACAAACGGCAATACTGTTATGTAAAAGATATACAAAAATATTTTTTAACATTGAAAACTCCCCCCTATTTAGTTATTGTTTGTGATAATTTATTTCTCACTGTAATCATCTATAATCTGCTTAATTTTTTCTGCTTCTTTTTTAGAAATCTTCTTTCCACCAAGAAATGCGGTCAAAAATCCCGGCAGCGAACCGTCAAAAGTACGCTCAACAAAATAATTAGATTCATCACGCTGCACACGCTCTCTCGAAATGATAACTGAAACCACTGCATTTTCATTGATAAGATACCCTTTTTGTGCCAACTTTTTGATAGCGGTATATGTTGTCGATTTCTTCCAGCCAAGCTGCTCATTACAAAGTTTAACTAACGCTCCCGAAGAAACCGGGGCATTATCCCACACAATAGTCATAAAACGATAGTCACTGTCGCATAATTTTAAATATTCCATGTTTTTGATTTCCTTTCAATTTATGTTTTTTTATATTTCCAAATTCCTCGTTTAATATTTAAATAATCTTTTTATAACCCGGCAGACATATCTGATTTTGGCTCGGACAATTATAAAATCAAACAAATATTCGCAATCCGCTCTGCTGTCTGCTGGTAGACTATCGCCTTTGGTCTATAGTGACCGACCTTTCAATTTAAGACAAGTCTACAACAACCGACCTGGAATGTCAATATTTTTTTGAATTTAAAGTTTTGGCAAAACACAAATCCTGAATATGAAATTTTACTTTTTAACTATTTGTATCAAGAAACTGGTAACAGTTCAGCCATAAAAAGATAATTGGCAATACAATGAGCTTGTTCATCCGGCAGTGTAAGAATATTGGAAAGTGACGGTATTTTATATATTCATGCAGCTCACACCATGTACTCTTCGGGTTCACTTACGGATGATGCACACCACCAGGCAAATATGACACTTGAGATTGATGAAGCTACCATGAAAAAAGTCGCCGATATGACTGCAGTAAGCAATCCAAAGACAGGATATGTCAGCCATTCCTGGAATCAGTTTATCCAGGCGGATGATAATTATATCTATCGGCTGGATCAAGGCGATTTTTACCCGCGTGCGATTTCTCTTTCCAAGCAAAAGAAATACTATGAAGGCATTGATATGAATCATATAGAGGACCGCAAGGATATATTTAATTTTTGCGGAAAAGGACAGATTTACACGGGTGTCTCTATCGGTGGCTTTGAGCTTATCGGTAATACACTGTTCACTGTCGGAAACTCGATTGATCCAAATACAACCGATAGTATATTGAATATGGTGAAATGGAGAAATGTTTTTGTCAACCTGACCGACAAAGACACTTTCAGCACAAAAACTTTATGGCTTACCAATTACACCGCCGATGATAAAATTCTTGTCCATACCCCGCATACGGTTGTCGTCAATGACGGTATGTATGTTCTGTGGGAGGAAGGATACTGGGATCAGGAGAATAGCGATAACTATGCCGTCCTCACAAGAATTGCCAAAATTAAAAATGACGGCACGCTCGATGGAAAAATATATAAAATATGCGGCCGACTGACCGACTGCAAACCAATTCTCACAAAAAAAGGGCATATTGTCTGGTATATGACTAATGACAGTTCTCCGGTATTTTACGATGTAGAACCTGCCCGTCTTGATGACATCTGTTTTGATGGCAAAGGATATATCCCGTTATCCGGAACAACAATGAAACTGTCTCAGGACACCTATACAGAGATAAACGACGGCAAGTCTCATGCCTACAAACCTGATGTTGAAGTCTATTATAAAGGAGAAAAACTGACCCTGGACAAAGATTATACACTTTCTTATGAGGATAACTATACACAGGGAACCGCTTATGCCGTAATCACCGGAAAAGGAGTGTTCAGCGGATGGAATAAAACGGCATTTACCATCCTGCCCGCCGAAGAAAACACATGGGAAATGCCAAACTGGTGGGGTACGACAAAACCAACCCAGACGCCATCTGCATCTGCAGCTCCAACCTCAGCCCCGGAAAATACACCTGCCGCTGCAGATACGGCAAAACCAACTAAAACACCATCACCGACTGCTACAAAATCACCTGCCAATACCCCTGCAGCCACACCGTCTGCGAGACCATCTTCAACAGCAAATGTAGTCCCGCTCTTAAAAATAACAAAATTGAAAACCAGCAGGCAGTCAGGAAAAAGATTGTATGTATCGTGGAAAAAACCATCACAGGCGAAAGGATATGAAATTCAGCATGCACAGAGCAAAAATTTCAAAAAGAAACTGAAAACCGTGAAAAAATATTTTTCTACGCCATCCTATGTGACATTAAAAAAAATGCAGAAAAAAAAGACCTACTATATCCGTGTCCGTGCATATACACGGGTACGCGGAAAAAAAGTATATGGCAAATGGAGTTCCGTGAAAAAAGTGAAGTATTGATATTGTAATATTTTTTAGTGATAATTTAGCCAATAATTTTAACACTTTAATAAAATAAGAAAATTACTTTAGCAAAACAAATGCCGAAAGTCCTTATAAGCACAGGCTTTCGGCATTTTAGTCTTTTATTTTTATGTTATTTCTAATGCTGTTTCATTCTATACTTTTTACATCTATTACATTTGCTGTTGCAGCTTCCATTCCTCCCTCAATACAGAATAATTTGCCATGTCAACTATACCCTGATTATTCTTACCTGACTGCCGCAAAGTTCCCTCATATTTCATGCCAATTTTCTGCATAACACGCCCCGAGTTAGGATTATCTATATCATGTCCGGCACAAATTCTGTTTACACTAACTTCTGTAAAGAAAAATTCCAGCAACCGTTCTGCTGCTTCTGCCGTATAACCATTTCCCCACCATTTACGACCTATAACCCAGCCTAATTCTACGCTATCAATTTCATCAATGATTTTTACAACAGATATATTTCCGATAAGTTCATGTGAATTTTTTAATGCCTTATCTCAATATTTATCATAAAAGTTAATTGTTTTACTCAGAAACAATCACTCGTGTGTTAAAATACTGTTCCTGAAAATAAATCTGTCTGTTAATCTCATCTTTTGTAAAAGTCATATTTTCCGGTGCAACCACCCATTTTTCTTCCACATCATCTATTCGATGAACAACTGCAATGATTTTTCCAGTAAACTTATCTACAGCCTTATCAACTCCCAATATATAAGCATCCTGTTCCTCCCCGTCAGGTGCGATAATTCCTTCTATATAACCATAGTTGACCGGATAATACATATCTTTATGTTCCGGGTGATAACTTCCCATCGGTCTGTCAACGGTCACAGTCACTATTTTTCCTATAACTGAACTTTGCATTAATATTTGCACCTCCTTTGAACTCTCCATTATCTAAAACTATTTCTAATCATCGTTTTCCACATTTTCTATACTGTCACGAAGCTCACTTAAAGACATACCGTCTTTAGTAAATAAGTTGCATAGCACCTATATGAAAGAGGTATATTAGTTGGAGAATTTAATTCCCTTAATCTACTCTCTATATCATCCCTCTCTGTCATTCCAATCTTAACCCATCCGTCAAGACATGGATTTGTTAAGATATACACAAATCCTTTTTCCATTTAAAACCTCCTCACCTGTTTAATATTACAATTTTGTTGTCAAAATACTATTCTTAAAAGCAAAATTGCCCACACTATTTTCTCAATATATCTGCATCATTCCATGATTTTCTAACTACTTATAATCCTGTGACACAGCCATAAAATCACGCTTGCCTTCGATATAATCCTCATATGCAAGTTCGGGGTCTTTCCCACGAAACACTGTACAAAGTCCACACATATCGCAATCGGCAATGCACTTGAAAGTATTTTTAATATATTGCCTTCTTTCCTCTATCGTAGAACTTTTTAAATCCGGTGCTCTCATAAAATATCACCTACTTTACCATGCCTGAATTACTCCTGTATTCCTCGTTTAACTGACGCAGCTCTTTTTCTCCATTAATATACGGCTCATAAAATGCATCGACCGAACCGCCGCCTAAATTGTCACAGCCGTTGCAAAAATCACAGGCTCCACCGCATTGATTAAGCCCTTCCTGAACAATACGAATTCTTTCTTCTTTTGTTGTATCCTTTATCAATAAACTTTTAATCTCCATGTTCTGTCATCCTTTCTTAAAAATATAAATTCTAAGACTCCTATTTGCATTATACAACAAAAACTAACGCAGCAAAATACCCCATAAACAGATTTGGTTTCACTTACCTTTTCTGCTTAAGGGGTATCGTAACTCTAACATTTAATGGCTTGCAGCCATGTTATCTTTTTTTATAAAGAATCAGTTCCGGATTTGTTAAATCTGCATCATATGTGCAAACCATAACAAAATCCATACTTGCAAGAACTCCGAAATATCGTTCGCCGCCAAATTCACACTCCAGTTGATTTCCTAAATATGTTTTCTGATTATCCAAAAATTTCACCCTCATTCCGTTTGGCAACGGGTATTCAAGGTTTATATCCCGTCCAACAAGTGCATTTAATTTCTCAACTTTCGGCATCCCCTCTATATGAAGTTCGTTTATTTCTGTTATCAGTTGATTCTTAAACTCCTCAAACTGCCCATTGTCACTGAGCTCATCATACCTTTTCCAATAATCTAACTTTGGAAGCATTTCTTTCATATACGCACGCACCTGTTCCTCAGTGAAGTTTTCATTTACCATATTTTTTACACATACATCAATCAAATCGTCCATATCACTGTAAGTATAACTTCCATCGGCATAACACCACTTACAATAGTCCTCATTCAACGAGCCGTCACTGTCACGGCTTATAATCGCATCATCTTTAAGCGGCATTCCACAACACTGACAGATAAGCTGTCTCGGTGCACCTAAAAGCGTATTAATAGAAACATCAAATTCCTTTGATAATAATTTTAATGTCTCTGTATTTGGAATCGTTTCTCCATTTTCCCAGCGGGATACTGCCTGTCTCGTAACCATAACCTTTTCAGCCAGCTCTTCCTGCGATAATCCTTTTTGGGTACGAAGTTCCAAAATAATTTCCCTTGTTTCCATCACATCACCTCCGTTAGGGATATAATAGCAGAAAAGCGGAGGTTGGGAAAGCAACTTGTTGTTTCGGGATTTGTATGCAATCTGTATTTTTTACCACTTGTATGTTTCGAGATGCTCTCTCTTTTTTCTTTAGTACAATATCTGTAATTGCTTTTTACTTCTACTGCAATCTTCTCCTTTTACAAAATGAGTTACTCCATTTCAAATTTTTTATTTGTTTTCCAACAACTTTTGCAATGTTTATATATTTCCTATATTTATCAACTTCTTCAGATGCATTTAACATTGAAAAAGCAGCTATAAAGTCTCTATTCGTGATAACTATCATTCTCGCAACAATGTTGAGCTGCACATACCATGCTGATATCTCTCCGCCTTAAAAAGCAACACTTATTCATCATAAAAGCACATTGCACGATTCTATAAACCCTTATAATATTTCTCTATCAATTGAGACATCAATACCCTTCTCTCAGCTAAAAATACATCATAATCCTTAACAGTCATTGATACAACACTTTTAGGAATAGAATTCTCTTCCAAATTCTTCATAAAAGCTTCTCTATCTGATATATTACCAAATGCAATCTTCTTATTCTCACACTGTTCCAAAGCCTTTCCAAAATATATATTTGGTGCATCATCTCTAACAGCTTTATTAACTTGAGTATCAAGATATGTAAAATTCGCGACCTGATTATATCTTCCTTTCGCCTCCACACCATTATTCTTCAAATATGCTTTAGGAAATATATGATGCACATCACCTGATATATTAATTAAATCTGAAATCATTGTTCCATGCATAAACAACGAATTACAATTAAGATTAATCTGTGCCGCAAGAAATGTATTAAATGCCGGACTATTTGTTGAAGTTGTTTCTAGTTTCTGTGGCAATGATATATTCCAAAATGTATCCGAAAGAACCGATGCTTCAATCTCATTAAAAAAGTTAATAAAACCTCTTTCATTTATTAATCTAATATCCCTACTCATAACGGACTCAGGAGAACCAACATATCTACCTGTAAGTGTTGAAAGTACAAACCATTTTTGCACATGATGTTTTACTCGATCACGTGGAATAGAAAAATCTTTTGACAATTTTAAATATAACATATATGCAAAATCTAGTGTCATTTGTGAATTTAACTGCTTGCTGGATTTAAAACCTGCACCTTTAATAGCCAATACAAACTGTTCAAAATTATATTCATTAATAAATACTTTGATTCCTTCGCAAAGTTTCTTATATGAAGCCTCTACGATTTCTTCCCTAAACTCACGCGTTTCAAAATCTCTACCTGAAAGCAAGCTAACTAAATCAGACAGTTTCGCACGATCAAAACTATACATAAATGCAACACGAAGCATATCATTATAATCCGGAACATAAATGTCCTCATTATCCTTAGCAAGCCACTTGATATTATATGCATATTCTGTCTTTTCAAACTCTGTGTCCTTAATCATTTGCGGAAAAAAATCATGTTTTACAGCTAAATGACAAAAATAATCTACAACTTTACGCAATGTATTTCCACCGTGAGCTGTATCGGCTGCCATCTTAGACATAACAAAATCAGACTGACTCAATGCAGTTCCTTTAGAATTAATGCGTATAAATATCTCTGTTACTTCATCAATATCAAGAGAGTGGTCAAGCTCTATAACACCTATTTGTCTATTTGCAATTTCCTTCAGTTTTATAATTGCATTATTTACTTCATTGTGTTTCACTTTTGGATTATCCTCACAATACTTAAACACAAAATCAAATGGATCAAAATTATTTTTAAACACCTCAGAAATATCCGATATCCATTTTCTATCTTTTAAATGCGATGCATCCTGAACAGCAAATCTCTTATCTGAATCTGTAGCAAGCGGATTAAATGCAATCTTAATTCTATCCTTATTAAAATCCTCATCTAATACTTCAAGACCTACTATAGATGCCATCAATGCAGTAATTCTCTGCTGACCATCAATAAGAATATGTTTACCATTTGCCATTGTACCATCCTTGGTATGAACATCCGGATTTTTCCATGTAATAATATATCCTGTAGGATATCCATTATACAAGGAATCAATCAAATCTCTTACCTGTGATTTTTTCCATACAAACGGTCTCTGAATCTCAGGTATAACAAATTGCCCCGCTTCAATAAAACCTAATATTGCACTGACATTGTATTGCATTAATGTAAACTTTTCTCCCTGCATAGCTATTTTTCTCCTCTAACATTCAATATATACTCACCAAATTTACTTTCTTCAATTCCCTGGTATTTAATCCTATGTATCTAAGAAATAATTTTAATTATAAATATAAGACTTCAAGTTTATTTTTTCTTTCACACATGTATATATATTGTCTTTATCATCTGTTTCATAAATTTCCATTATAACTGTTTTTTTATTTCCAGCATCTTTAAATTGTTTAAATATCATATTTATAGTTCTATACTCTGCTACTTTTTTTACTATTTTTCCTGTATCATCCACTTTAAAAAAATGTCCATTTTTATTTATCTGCTTTGATAACACCTCTCCCAATTTTCCTCCTGTAATGTATTGTCCATACAAAGATATTGACTGCTGATAATACAATATTGCATATGGAATATTATATTTTGTAACCGCCTTATATGCATATGCCTTCGAATTCATAAATGACTCATATAACCTATTAATAATTTTTGATGACAAGTTGATGCAAACTATTTCTCTTATATCTTTAAATATAATTCTATTATTATTTTCTATAAGTTTCCTCAATTCTTCTGAATAGTCATTACTATGTTTTATTTCCGTATTGCCTAAAGGAGTAGGATTATACAAAGAACAATTTTCCTTATCAAAGGGATTCCAAAAATCGAAGCCTTCAATCTTTCCTTTCGTATGTTTTGCATATGTAGTTATTAATCCTGTTTTATTTTGCATCATTTCTGCACCATACAAGTTAATAATATGAATAGGATTTCCACACTCCGGACAGACAGCATAACATTTTAATTTATTATCAGTGTCATATTGATAATACGGAGGTCTTTTTTTAGTCAATTCTTCAAAATTATCTATATTTAGCATAAACGATTTTCCACTGTTCTTTATTGTAAACACATCCATAAAATATACAACTCCTTCCTAAAAAATAACTGCACTAGCCATAGATATACCATAATACAACTTATATTAGCACTCTCTTTACATAAATCTTTATAAGTACTCAACAATTCAACAATATGAAGTACTTTCATGATTTACTTTGTTGGTAGTATCTTTAGATATTAACAACAACATAATCCCAAAAGCAGCCATTTAATCACACTTTACCACTCTATATAGTCCTAATTATCATATTTATTTACCTAATATTGTCGGTCAATATGTCTTTTTCTAACAATCGCATTTTCCAGCTCTATGAATGGAAGTTCAATCATAGCTACATTATTAATATTAACTACTATTTCCATTTCATCAATATCTGTATAATGTATAATATTTTAATACGAAAGACAGGATATGTCAAAAAGATAAGTCCTTGATAAGAAAAAATGATAGCAGCAATTTTTATGGGAGGCTGATTCAAAAGTTTG
>OJSC01002112.1_pt1 | contig 16949 bp, 9 predicted proteins | sample 1599361 | NCBI WGS metagenome assembly OJSC01 (sample SAMN04168656, study PRJEB22393) | human gut metagenome | biome: human gut microbiome; feature: stool | host: Homo sapiens | collected 2014-03-17 | reverse complement strand
CCCATCTCTCTTTTGATAGAAGAGATTGTCTTCTCAGCATTTGTAACTGCCTGACGTTTTGCAGGCTCACCTACCAGACGCTCTCCTGTTTTTGTGAATGCTACAACGGATGGTGTTGTTCTTGCGCCTTCTGTATTTGCGATAACTGTCGGCTGTCCACCTTCCATTACGGCTACACAGCTGTTTGTTGTACCTAAGTCAATACCAATAATCTTTCCCATGATTTTTTCCTCCTGTTTTAGTCTGTATCTGTTAAAATAAAGTTTGTTGTCAGTTAGTTCGCAACCTTCACCATACTGTGGCGTACTACGAAATCCTTGTAAGTGTAACCCTTCTGGAATTCTTCCACCACGATGTTCTCTCCAACCTCTTCATCCTCCACATGCATCACTGCATTATGGAAATCCGGGTTGAATTCCTTTCCCACTGCTTCGATCGGCTTCACACCAAGCTCATCCAGTGTTGTGGTAAGCTGCTTGTAGATCATTTTCATTCCATCTGCAAAAGCATCGCCTTCCTGTGCCTGTGCAAGACCTCTTTCGAAGTTATCCACAACCGGCAGGATCTTTTCAACGATTTCTTTTGCTCCGATGATGTACATGCTGGATTTTTCTTTTTCCGTTCTTTTACGGAAATTATCAAATTCAGCCATGGTACGCTTCAGGCGATCGGTAAGTTCCTCCACCTTCTGCTCAGATTTATCTTTTTTCTTCTTTCCGAAGAAGGAAGTTTTTGATTTTTCTTCTTTTTTATCCTCTGAGGCAGCTTCTTCGCCTGGAGTATTATTTTCTTCCTCCGGCAGATCTTCTCCCTCCGGTGTCAGGTTTTCTTCTTCCTGATCTCCGTCAGTTACGGGGATTTCCTTCTCCGCTTCCTGCTCTTCGGATGTTTTCTTTGTTTCCTCCGACACTTTTTTTCTACCGCCTTTCTAAGTTTTCTTCTTTTTCAAAACGTCATCCAGATGATTCTTCAGTTCCTTCAGACTGTCCACTACATTCTCATAATCCATTCGTTTGGGACCGATGATCCCGATGGTTCCGTACATTCCGTCTCCCAGTTCATATCTGGCAGTTACAATGCTGCAGTCCTTCATGGTCTGGATTGGCATCTCCTCACCGATGTAAACCTGAATTCCTGTATTCTCTCCATCTGACATCTGTTCTTTTACAAGATCGGCAAGTTCATGCTTCTCCTCAAATGCGGAGATCAGCTCCGTTGCCTTCTCTTTATCGGCAAGCTCCGGATACTTGAAAATGTTAGTTGCACCTGAAGTATAGATCTCCATATCTTCCTCTTCCACATGAATGGTGGCTGCCACTGCATCCAGAACCGTTGCCACCACACCGCTGTGGCTGCCTGCCTGTTCCTTCAGTCTGGCGATCATCCCAAGGTTGATATCCTGGATTGGAATCCCATTGAGATTGGTGTTAAGAAGAAGATTCAGTTTCAGGATCGTCTGGTCGTCCATTTCCTCATCCAGATTGATGATCTGGTTCCGGACTGTGTTGTTGTCACTGACAACCACTGCCACAAGCTGAAGCTCGCTCATCCTCGACAGCTGGATGAACTTGACCTTGTTGCCGCTGTACTGCGGAACGGAAACCATGGTAGCATAGTTGGTATTGGAAGCAAGAACCTTCGCAACCTTCTTAAGCACCTTATCCATCTTATCTGTCTTCTCAATGATCAGATCTCGCAGCTCTGCGACCTCCGCTTCCTTCTCCTTCATCAACTCATTGACGTAAAGTCTGTAGCCCTTATCTGAAGGAATCCTTCCTGCTGAGGTATGAGGCTGGACGATATAGCCCATATCTGTCAGGTCTGACATTTCATTTCGGATCGTTGCGGAACTGACATTGAGATCCGCATACTTGGAAATGGTCCTGGAACCAACCGGTTCTCCGGTTTCCATATAGGTCTTGATGATTGCTTTTAAGATTTTTTGCTTGCGCTCATTCAACACCTCTTCCATGAATCCATCTCCTTTCCTTTTTATTCTTTCCTGACGGATGTTGATTCTTTTTTTACATCTGTTAGCACTCATTTTAGTGGAGTGCTAACATCTACAGTCTTTAAGATATCACCATGTAAAATATTTGTCAATATGTTTTGAAAAAAAGTTCTTATTTTTTCAAAACAAAAAAAGCATCAGTACGATGCTTTTTTGTAATACTGGTCTATGCAGTTCTGTGCCCCGGCAAAAAATTCCGCTTCTGTTTTCTGTCCCAGCATATATTTCTGAAATTCCGTTCCCATGGACGAAACGGCTTCTATGGAATCGGCACACAGTGGTCTTGCTTTCAGCTTATAATCTTTCAGATATTGCCGGATCATTTCAATGCCATCCAGATCAAAATTCTTATCCTCGATCACATCCAGTCTTGCCGGACACATTTTTGTCAGCTGTCCGTAATTTTTACTGGCCTCATATCCGGACACATACTGAAGGAACTTCAGAGCTGCTTCTTTATGATCAGAATTTTTATTCAGTACATACTGCCAGGTTGCGATATTGGTCACCTTCTCGTCAAATTCCGGAAATGGTGCCATATGGATCTTATCTTTTCCATACACGCCTGCATTCTGAAAAGTACTCAACACACCGGTATACATAAACATACATCCATACTGGCCGTTTATAAATTTTTCATTCAGCTGGTCATGCTGGTCGATCAGATTCTCCTCTGATATCATCCCTGTATCCAGCATTCGCTTCATATATTCTGCCGCTTCTCTTGTTTTCGGATCCGTCCAGTCTGTATAATCTCCTCCGAAAAAATCGACATACTCGCTGATACTATTATATATGTAAGAAATCTCCCATGCATCCCCATATGCATATTTTCCCGTATTCTGAAGCTTTTTCTGAAGGATCTCAAGATCACTGAGACAGGAGAGTCTGTCCAGACCAGCCTGATCCAGCAATTCCTGGTTCACCCAGAATGCCATGATATCCATCCTGAACGGTACCGAAAAAATATGTCCGTCTGACATGCATATTTCTTTCAGGTATTCCTGCAGAAAATTCGCCGCTGTCTCCTCTGTCATAACCGTATCTTCCAACGGAAGAAGAAATCCCTTATGTTTAAATTCGGATATCATCTCATCATTTACTGTGATCAGATCAACAGAATCATCTCCTGATGTCAGAAGAGTTGCTATTTTGGCCTGGCGATTGTCCGCATTGGCCGGACATTTTTCAATATGGATCTTTATTCCAAGATCTTTTTCCGCCTGGCTGATAAAAGAATCAAAGCCTTCTGTGCCTGCATCCACATGAAGGATCGTCAGTTCCTGTCTGTTCTCCGGCACAATATCAGATGCAGCCTCCTTCTTCTGGACTCCACATCCTGTCACTGCCAGAGCCAGGGCAAATACCCCGCAAAATACCTGTTTTTTCAATCTCTACCACCCTTTTTATCTGGGCCATCTATCCTCTTTTGACATCAACGGCTGGAACGGTGCATGAGGAAGTGTCTGATACCAGTACGCTACACTTGCCACATCATCCTGTCGTTCAAACAGGCCACGGTATCCGACGCCTATCTGCTGAATCGTAACGCGAAGATCCTCTTCAAAGCAGATTGGATCCTGTAAATGCCATCTGTAAAAGCCTCTCATTGGCGGGCAGTCATCATTATGATAAAAATTGTGGATCAGCTCGTCATGGGCAGAATAATACGGATATCCCAGATACGGCGTGTTATAATTCTGTTCCACGGTTTTTCCATCCACCTGTTTGGCAAAGCTCCAGGAACCACCAAAGTAATCTTCCGTTCCTGTTCCACAGATGGTCGGATACTCCTCATCTCCGTCAATATAAAACTTCATTTCTCCCTCGCCCCACCAGTAACGTTCCAGTGTGGTAAGTGCCATGTAGGTTCCTATATAATGGCCTTTTCCTTTTACTCCATCCAAAATTGTATAATCTTTTGTTTTTTCTGTCAACCGTTCCCTTCTCCACTGCGCATGGAAATAAGCAATATCGTCCGGAAGCTCATCATAGAGACAGTAATCTACCTGATAAAAGAAAGCCGGGATTTTATTTGCATGCTGGTTTTCCAGTGTGATCTTTGCTTTCTTCTTAAACGGCATCGGGAAATAGCAGTTAAAGCCCCTGTTTGGAACAACAGCCACCGGAACAGAATTTACAAAACATTCCCTTCCGAATCCGCAGCAGAAGAAATCACCCAGAGGACTTTCCACGGAAGGAGTTTCCTCGTCATCCCAGTACATACGGATTACAAGATCTCTCAGTACAAAGCAATCTGCCTCTGTAGTCTTGTTATCAACGGTGATCCAGATATGATTGATCTGTCCCGGTCCTTCCATTTCTGCCAGAGTTACCACAGTTCCCGGCTCAATATCCCTGAGACACGGGCTTCCTTTTCTGGACGGTCCCAGATGACTTGCAGCCATACCGCCTCTGCCTTTTTCTCCATGAGGATTTTCTGCGTTGATCGCACGGCTTTTTCCATGCTTTGCAAGTGCGATCCCTCCCAGTCCGCCTGTAAATGCCTGATACATATCTGTTTTCTCCTCTCTTTTGGAAATTAAAAATATTATATTTACGCTTTTACTCCACCTGCCATGATACCATCCATGATCTGTTTCTCAAAAACAGCTACAAAGATAATGATCGGAAGAAGGATGATCCATCCCATGGCGCTGACCAGATCCCACGGAACTCCATACATGTTGTCACGTAACGGAAGCTGTACGATGGAAACAGAAAGTACCTGAATACCATTTGAATAAAACAACGGTGTGAAAAAGTTATTCAGACAGGTAATAAAGTTGATAATGCAAACCGTAGCGATTGCCGGCTTCATCAGCGGCAGAACGATCGTAAACAGTCTCTGTGAAAAAGATGCGCCGTCAATAGCAGCTGCCTCCTCCAGTGAGATCGGGATCTCACCGACAAAGTTTCTGAGGATCAGAACCGTAAACGGTATAACGGTACTGATATAAAGAAGGATAAGTCCCGGATATGTATCATACAGCTTTACCTTCTGCATAAACTCATACAGCGGGCGGGCTGTGACAACCTCAGGGATCAGCATGGTAGCCAGAACAAACGCAAATGCAACAGAAACTCCCTTTGAGTTAAATCTTGAGAAGCCATAGGCAGCCATTGCACACAGCACGGTACTGATCACAAGTGTAATGCCTACGATCAGAACTGTATTTCCGATCTTTGAAAGCAGTCCTACATTCTGTATCAGAAATTTATAGCTTTCCAGTGTGGGATGATCCGGAAGATAATCGATCGGTGTTTTAAACAGTTCTCCTGACGGTGTGATCGAAGAAATAAAGATCCAGTAAACCGGGAACAGGATCAGAAAAGCCACAACTGCAAACAGAACCCATCTTCCAACGGCTACCACTCCATGATAAACATTATATTTTCCTGTATTCTTCACGATAATTCCCCCTAACTGTCAAACTTATTCATAACACGTATATTCAGCCAGCTGAAGATCGCCATTACAACAAACAGCAGCATAGCCAGCGCCGAAGCATATCCTACGTTTAGATTTGTAAATGCTTCTGTTGTGATTCTGTATGCGATCAGCGCAGTATCCTCTCCAGGGCCTCCAGATGTCATGGAATAAACCAGATCGAAGGTTGTCAGTCTCCAGAGTGTGAACGGAATACATAAAGTCAGGACATTTTTTGCGATCAGCGGAAGTGTGATCCGGAAAAAGCTCTGGATCCCGTTTGCACCGTCTACCTTTGCTGCCTCATAGATATCGCCGGAAATAAACTGAAGTCCGGAAAGTACAAGAATTGCAAAGAACGGAAGGTCCTTCCACAGGTCCATTGCAATTACCGCTGCTCTTGCAGTACCTGTATTGATCAGCCAGCTGTTCTGGTAACCCGGTACAAACCAGCGGATAAAATCATTGATCAGACCATAATCATTGTTAAATGCCCATTTTGCAGCCATACCGGCTACTACTGCAGGCATAGCCCACGGGATCAGCACGATGGTCCTCAGAAAACGGCGGCCTTTGAATTTCATATTCAGGATCAGTGCCAGGATAACTCCGAGGATCACATGAAAGATCATGGAAGCAACCACAAATATTGCCGTAAAGCTGATCGATGTGAGCACTTTAGGATCAGAAAATACCTTCAGGTAATTCTTGAAGCCTATAAATTCATTGATACCTGCAAGGATACTGATATTAAAGAAGCTGTTTTTCACAGTCATCAGAATGGGATATACTGTTGTAAAACCTCGAATCAGTACAACCGGCAGGATCAAAAGCCATGGTATCCACTTCATATTTTTTTTGCTTATTGTCATGGAACTTTCCTCCCTGTTCATCAAGCAATGTAAAGCAGACTTTTACCTCTGCTTTACATTGCTGTTTTTTTATATCTTTTACTTATACATATCTACCACATCCTGAGCCTTCTTGCAGAACTCATCAACTGTAATCTCGTCTTTCATACAGGACTGGAAGATTGTTCCCATATCGCTGATAAATTCCATTGTCTGTGCCACCATCGGACGTCCCTGTACATTGCATTCATTTGCATATCTGCTGTACATTTCTTTTGCCGGGTCAGAATCCGGAACTACCTTCTCTGCAACATCCTTTCTTGCAGGATATCTGTCAAATGCTTTATAGGAAGCTTCCATTCCGCCTTCATCAGCCATATACTGGAGGAATTTCACAGCTGCATCTTTATTCTTGGATGCTTTGTTGAGAACATAGCTCCAGGAATCTGTAAAGATCGCACGCTCTCCCTTGCCGCTGAAATCCGGTACCATTTCCATGTGGATCTTATCTGCGCCAAGCATATCTGCCTTTGCATAATCTGTTCCAAGGCCCCACATGAACCAGCATCCGTATTTTCCGTCATTGATCTTCGGATTCATCTGCTCATATTTATCAGCGATCTGCTCGATGGATGTTTCTTTATCAGCAACCAGATCGTGGAGGAACTGAACTGCTTCCTTGTTTTCCTCTTTGGTCCAGTCAAAATAATCGCCGCCGAACATGTTTACAAACTGTGCAAGCTCGTTAAATGCATAAGTTTTCTCCCAGGAACCGCCGTAGCCGAATCTTCCGTCCTTGGAAACAGCCTTCATATACTTCATGAAATCCTCTTTTGTATCAATGGATTTGATTCCGACCTCATCCATGATCTCCTGATTTACCCAGAATGCAAAATATCCTGTATAGCCTGGAACACCGATAATGTTTCCGTCCTTATCTGTGATCATATTCTTTACATATCCCTGGGCAAACTGATCAGCGATATCATCTGTCATTACTGTATCATTCAGTCCTTCCAGCCATCCGGAATTTTTAAATGCCGCACTCATCTCATCGTTGATCTGAATGACATCCACGGAAGCATCTCCTGTGGAAAGCATTGTGGTGATCTTCTGCTGACGGGTATCTGTATCTGTAGGTGCCGCAATTACATTAATGTTCAGGCCCGTGGCATCTTCCACATTTGCAAGCCAGTCCTCAAAATCCGGGTCTGTGGTGTCGATGCTGTATAAGGTAAGATCATATTTCTCCTCTGCGGAAACAGTAACCACGTTACCTGCCATACCCACAACCATCGCTGCTGCCAAAACTGCACTCATTACTTTTTTCTTCATATCTTTCTTCCTTTCTGGACATTTTCGTGTTTGTCCACACCTGTTTTTGATGGTTTAAGGATACCAGAGAGCCCCCTCATTCTAAATACAATATTTTATGATTTCTTTATATTATTTTTCGTTCTCTTGTATTTTTGTTGTTAATTTTTTATAATCCTTTTATATAATCTATATTTGTAACGGCTTTTTTTCACAGCTGGATTCGGTTTCATTAATTTGTTTTCGACATAAAGGAGAGTATGTACTATGAAATTCCACAAATGTATCCCACCCATTTTTTCCTCATTTCGCTATAAGCTCCTGCTCGCATTTCTGATCGCAACTATGGTACCTCTGATTTCCCTGACCTTCATCAGCTATCACATTTCCTATAACATTGCCAGAGATCGTATCATCGATTCTGCCGTAATGACTGACAAGCAGCTGGTCTCTCAGCTGAACGACCGCCTCGGTCAGGTTGAAAATGTAGCAGATACCATACAGTTTCAAATGTACTCCCTAAATCAGCCTTCCTCTAATAAGGTAGATGCACTGAAAAAATTCACCACTGTAAAAAACAATATTTCGCTGTATAAATCCACATTCGATTTCTTCCATATATATGTTTTTCTGCAGCCCGATCAGCTCGGTTCAAAAGAAAGCCTGTACTTCTTTTCCACAGATGAGCTTTCTGCATATGGTCTGGATAAAAATATTGTTTCCGGTTCAGGCTTTTCCTCTGTCTGGATACCGGTTTCCAATATGCCTCTGCCTAAAATACTGTCCACAAAAAAATCATCTGCCGATGTGATCCTCTGCGTCCGGGCACTGAAAAATCAGGCCACCGGTATTCTGGAATACGCCTACGGCATTGCTCTGGACACCTCAGAGCTTACCACTTATCTGCAGCCTGCTGCTTTGGATTCCCGCATATACAGCTACATTCTCACAGATCACGGAGAGATTGCAGCAAAAAATACATCCTCACTGAATTTATCCGGAATTTCCAAAGCACAGTTTCAGAAACTCAAAGGAAATGCAGATTCTTCTTTTCACAGCGGCGACAAATATTATAACTGCTGCACCTTAAGCAATGGCTGGCTTCATGTTACCGAAATCCCGGAAAGCTATATTCAGGGCAACACGCACATCCTGATCCGTGCCTTACTGATCACTGTCCTTATTTTCTTGCTCCTTACTGTTATCATCGTTATCCTGTTTTCCGAAAATCTTACCCGGAAGATCACTGCACTTTCCTATGCAATGGAAGCCTTTCAGCTGGGATATGACCCGGAACATCTATCTATCGTTACTGTTCCCCACCCGGATGATCCTTCCAGGTATGATGAGATTGACAGACTGGGCATCACCTTTGAAGATATGCAGCACACAATAGCCGGAAACCTGAAGTCCATTGTAAATCTTTCCGTAAACGAAGAACGTCTGAAATACCAGCTGCTCCAGTCACAGATCAATCCGCATTTTCTTTACAATATCCTGGGATCGATCCGTACCTGCCAGTCCCTTGGAAAGCTTGACATTGCTGATCAGATGATTGCAAATCTGACTGCCTTTTACCGTCTTACCCTGCGTAAATCAAAGGAACTTATTCCTATTAAAGATGAATTGGAAATTGCCCGGCTTTATCTGGAAATGGAAAAGCTCTGTCATAAAGATAATCTGGACTGGGAGATCGAAGCAGAAGATGGAATCGAAAATTTCCTGATCTGCAAGTTTACACTTCAGCCATTTCTCGAAAATTCCATTCTGCACGGGATTTCTTCGGGCACACCAGCTGTTTTCATTTCGATCCATGTTCTTTATGGCGATGATACGGTTGTGATCTCCATTGAGGACAACGGTGCCGGCATGGACTCCGAAACCCTTGCACAGCTGCGCCATGCTATTGAGCATAATGTTATTGATTATGAGAAGCATTTTGGAATTTCCAACGTAAGTTCCCGTATTTCCAACCCATTATACGGAAACGGTTCCGTAAGGATCCGCAGCAACCCCGGAAACGGCACATACGTCACCATTGAATTCGAACAGATGGAGGAAGATATCGATGAAAAAAATAATGATCGTAGATGATAATTACTTATCTGCAGAAGGTATCGAAAAAAACATAGACTGGGAAACACTGAATGCAGAGATCATCCATGTCTGCTACAATGGAACCTCTGCTATCGAAGCCATGAAAAAAGAACCGGCAGATCTGATCATTTCTGACATTGAAATGCCTGATCTTGACGGCATTTCCATGAGCCGTCAAGCTCTTGAGATCAATCCTATGGTGAAGATCATCCTGATCAGTGCCTATGATAAATTTGAATATGCAAGACGCGCTCTGCTCCTCGGTGCTCTGGATTATATCGAAAAGCCTCTGGATTATGCCTATCTTATCCAGAAGGTAAAAAACGCTTTTGCACTGATGGAAAAGGAACAGAAAAATCTCCAGCTTCTGAAACAAAGCAGGCCTCTTCTTACGGAAAAATTTTTCCGCGAGATCACACACCTTCCGTCTTCTGAAGCAGCCTACCGACTGAAGCCTTATCTTAAGTATCTGAACCTGGAGCTGAATTATGATTTTTATACAGTTGTTATTCTGGAGCTTGAAAATGCTCCGGATCTAAAAGCTGTTTACGGGATTGAAAAGTTTCAGATGGAGCTTTTCAACCTTCAGGATCTGATAACTGAGGAAACCGCTTCTCTTGATTTTGTGTATCTTCTCCCGGATATGGATGGCTATCTGTGCATTCTGGGACACAGCGGCTGTCAGTCCAACAGCTTCCGCCAGCTTACCAGCGGACTTATTTCCTCAATCGCAGATGCCTGCCAGCCACTGGGACTTTCTCTCAACGCAGGTATTGGAACAATTGTCCAGGATTTTTGGAACCTGAACCATTCTTATAAAAGCGCCGTACATGCACTGGAATACAGATTCTTTTTCCCGCATCAGAATATCTTTGACGGAAGAGAGGCTCTGGGTTCCGATCTGTCTGTTGCAGATTTTTCAGATACAAAGGAGGATGAACTGATCCGGCTTCTCTGCAAAAAGGATACCGCTGCCATAGATCTCTGGTTTCAGAATTTTTCCGACTGGCTCACTCAGAAATTTCGCACAAAGAATTTCGCTTTCATACAGATTTATTCTCTTCTTGGCCGGATCCTGAAATTTTTCTATGAATTAAATCTGGATACGCATGACCTTGAAGCTAAAATTTTGTATGTTTACAACCACATAAATGAGTTTCATAATACGGAAGAGCTATGTCAATGGCTGAAGGATCTGTGCCATCTTTTATGTCGGAAGCTTGATTCCTCCATGAATGATTATCACCAGAAGCTCTGCGAACTGGTGATTTCCTATATCAACGAACACTACACTGACAATACGCTCTGCCTCAATGATATTGCTGCCTCTGCCAATGTAAGCCCTGCTTATTTAAGTGCTCTTTTCAAAAAAAATCAGGGAATCAGTCTCAGTGACTTTATCACATCTCAGCGAATTTCCGCAGCCGCCCGTTACCTGACTACGACTACTATGAGTCTGAAGGAGATCAGCCTGAAATGTGGTTATGCCAATCAATATTATTTCAGCACCAGCTTCAAAAAGAAAATGGGGATCACACCTTCCGCCTATCGGGAACAGCATACATAACTTCTTCTCTTCTTTATAACAAAGTTACTGGCACAAATGCCAGTGCCCTTCTCCGGAATTTTACTTATAATCAATCAATAAAGAGAACCATCATATTTTTTCGAAGGAGGGATCGCTATGAAAAAATGGAAAAAAATCCTGATATCTCTGATAACAGTCTTTGTACTGACCATGCTTCCGGCAGAATCGGCAATTCTGCCTGGCACAGTCTGTGTTACAGAGGCCGCTCCCAGGATCAGTTCTTCCAAGCTTACCATAATCAAGGGGCAGAGCAGAACACTGAAGATCACCGGTCTCAAAAAAGGGCAGAAAATCACCTGGAAGAGCAGCAATTCCAAGATCGTCGCTGTAAACAAAGCAGGCAAGCTTCAGGCAAAGGCTAAAGGCTCTGCCACCATTACAGGAACCGTTTCCAAAAGGAAATACACCTGCAAAGTCACTGTACAGGCCCCGAAGCTGAACAAAACCTCAGTAACTCTGAAAACCGGTCAGACATACCAGCTGAAGCTTAGTGGTACCAATCAGAAGATTACCTGGAAGAGCAGCAATTCCAAAATCGTCACTGTAAACAAAACAGGCAAGCTTTTTGCAAAATCTGCAGGAAATGCTACAATTACTGCTCAGGTAAACGGAATCCGCTTTGTCTGCAAGGTTAAGATACAGAAAAAAGCTGCTCCGGCAAAACCAACCCCTACCGTAGCTCCGAAGCCCGGCATAAAATTAAAAAACCACATTCTGAGCAAAGGCAAAAAGGCCAGTGATGGAAGCGTAAAAATCGAGCTTAACACACACGATGAATCAAAAAAAGTCGATATGGATTTAGGCGGTTTGGGTTCGTCATCTTCTTCTATGCAGGTTTCTGTAGATGAATATCGAAGTATCACATACATTCCAAAAACCAACAGTTTTAAATTCTATTTCCGGTTTTCAAGCCACGATAATTTAAAAAGTGATATTGCTTTGACTTTCCCGATGAATTCTACTGCAGCTTCCTTAAACTTTTATTTTTACATGAGCATACTTCCTGATGATGAATCCGGTACACTGATTGCCACTATGAGCAGCTCCGCTCCGCTTTCCGCCATCAGGAATGAATCTTCTAATTTATCCTTCCACTTCCAGAAGCTTACAGATCCTTATGAAATCCTGACACAAAAAGATGCTTCCGAGCTTGCCAACGACACTCTGGATATGGCTGTTCCATATTGGGCTGATCTTCTCAAAGGCTCCGGCATCACCCTGCGCTCCCTGGGCTTTTCAACTACAAAATAAGTTTTTCCCAAAAACAGATCGAGCATACCCGGCAACACCCCTGGCTATAACAGCCAGGGGTGTTGTACTGTCAGCTGCTTCGCAGCCTATTCCATTAATTCTTCCAAATTCTTCTTTAATTCAAGCATCTTGTCTCTCAGCTCAGCAGCCTGCTCGAAATTCAGGTCTGCTGCCGCAGCACGCATCTGCTTCTCTACCTGAGCGATCACCTTCGTCAGTTCTTTTCGGTTCATGGATTCCGGATCCTTTTTAAGCTTCACTTCTGTCTCTGCCACCTTCTTCGAAACAGCGATCAGATCACGGACCGCCTTCTTGATCGTGGTTGGAGTGATGCCATGCTCCCTGTTGTAAGCCTCCTGTATCGCTCTCCTTCTTTCTGTCTCCGAGATTGCTTTTTCCATGGATTCTGTCATATTATCTGCATACATGATCACATGGCCTTCGCTGTTTCGTGCTGCACGGCCGATGGTCTGTACCAGGGATGTTTCCGAACGGAGGAAGCCCTCTTTATCTGCATCCAGGATCGCTACCAGCGTGATCTCCGGAATATCCAGTCCTTCTCGCAGAAGGTTGATCCCGACCAGCACATCAAACACATCCAGGCGCATATCGCGGATGATTTCCGCACGTTCCAGAGTGTCAATGTCTGAATGAAGGTATCGGACACGGATTCCCAGATCCTTCATATAATCGGTAAGGTCCTCTGCCATACGTTTGGTCAGAGTCGTGATCAGGACTTTATTTTTCTTTTCAATTTCCTTATTTACTTCTGCTACAAGATCATCGATCTGTCCTTCGATCGGACGCACCTCCACCTTCGGATCAAGAAGCCCTGTAGGACGGATGATCTGCTCTGCGCGGAGAAGCTCATGGTCATATTCATATTCTCCCGGTGTCGCAGATACAAACATTACCTGGTCAAGCTTGTTCTCGAATTCATCAAAGCTCAATGGACGGTTATCCTTGGCAGATGGAAGTCGGAAGCCGTAATCCACCAGTGTCTGTTTACGGCTCTGATCACCGGCATACATACCGCCAACCTGGGGAACTGTCTTATGGGACTCATCTATAATAAGTAAAAAATCATCTCCGAAGTAATCCATCAGTGTATACGGTGGCTGCCCTGGTGCAAGCCCGGTAAGATGTCTGGAATAGTTCTCAATTCCGGAACAGAATCCGGTTTCCTTCATCATCTCCACATCAAAGTTGGTACGCTCGGCAATCCGCTGGGCTTCGATCAGTTTGTCCTCACTTTTGAAATATTCCACCTGCTGTTTCATCTCTTCCAGGATGGCATCCGCAGCACGGCGGATCTGCTCCTGAGGCACAACATAATGGGACGCCGGGAAAATGGCCGCATGGCTTTCCACACTTTTGATTTCGCCGGTAAGCACATCGATATCTGTGATCCGCTCGATCTCATCTCCAAAAAATTCCACGCGCACCGCCCGGTCTGTAGAGTTAGCCGGAAAGATCTCCAGCACATCGCCACGCACCCGGAATGTTCCTCGGTGGAAATCCATCTCATTTCTTGTATACTGGATATCGATCAGCTGTTTGATAACCTCGTCACGATCCTTCTCCATCCCCGGCCGAAGTGAGATCATCATATCAAAAAATTCCTGCGGCGCACCCAGGCCATAAATACAGGATACCGATGAAACTACGATCACGTCTTTCCGCTCACATAAGGCCGCTGTGGCAGAAAGGCGGAGTTTATCGATCTCGTCGTTGGTGGATGCATCCTTGGCGATGTAGGTGTCTGTGGACGGAACGTAAGCCTCCGGCTGGTAGTAGTCGTAGTAGGAGACAAAATATTCCACTGCGTTCTCAGGAAAAAATTCTTTCATCTCGCCGTAAAGCTGGGCCGCCAGTGTTTTATTGTGAGCAAGTACCAGAGTTGGTTTATTTAACCGAGCGATAACGTTCGCCATGGTGAAGGTCTTACCGGAGCCTGTGACACCCAGCAAAGTCTCGAACTGGTTGCCTTCCTTAAAACCCTTGACCAGTTTTTCGATAGCCTGAGGCTGGTCTCCTGTGGGTTGGTATTCGGAGTGTAATTTGAAATGATCCATACGGTTCTCCTCATTTTAAGCAAATTTCTCTTATCAAAAATTGAATCATAACTCTTTTAATATAGTTGTAGTTTCAGTATATCGTCCTATATAGCTTGGTTAATATGGGATCTACAAATTTCCAATTAACAGTTTGCTCTATTCCATATAACTTTTTCACTATTATCTAATTGAATAAATAATGTGTTATAAAAATTAGGATCTAATTTTCTTTTCATAATTTGATATACTTTTTCCTCATGTGTAGACATAATAATCTGGCAATCCTGTTTTTCTAAAATGCAACGAACCATATCTGTAAATCCCAAAATATTCATATCATCGAAATGTCCTATTGGGTCATCAATACAAATTGTTTTTACAGGTAAATTATTAGTTGATAACGCTCTTCCAAAAAAAGAACTAAATGCAACTGTATTAAGTTGTGCTGTACTAAAATAGGTTTCCGGTCTATAAACTTCTTTACTAGATTCTTCTCCCTCACATACTTCGATAAATAATTGTGGCTCATCTTTTTCATTAAAATTCAAATGATATGTAACATTTTTCATAATTTCATGTGGGTCAATTTTTTGATATATTTCATTCATAATTGTCTGGCTAAAATAATCTTTCAATTTCATTTCCAAAGTATTTTTTTCAATTTCATAACTTTTCTTTACTTTCCGAATTTGTAATACTTTATTTTCCAAATTTTTATTTTGGTTTTCTATCTTCTTACATATTGCCGTATATTTTTCGAAATATGTTCTTGCACCGTTTTCTTCCCTCATTTCATATAACAATTCCAATTGTGCTTCATAATTCTTTTTTTCCTTTTCCCATGTATTTATACTTTTCTCCATTCCTTCTGGAGAAAAGTTTTCAAAAATACATGCTTGTTTTTTTAGTTCTTGTAAATTTGCAATCTCTGTATCACATTCAGATACTTTTTGCTTTATATCCATTTCATCTATTTGTCCACATTCTTTATATTTCATCAAATCATTTCGTTTCTTTTTCTCTTCAGTTCTTAATAATTCGATGCTCGTTTTCAAAGAATTTCTTTCAAATCCCACATCAAACTCATCAGGTTTCTCCATCAAGAATAGAATCATTGAATATAATTTACTATTGTCTATAATACTTTCTTTTTGCTTGCTTTTAATCTCAACATGTGCCTTATTGTTCTGTCTTATTGTATGTAATTCTTCTATCTTCTTTTTCAACTCATCCTTTTGTAATTGCAATTTTCGGCATTCTACTTTTTTGTTTTCTAACCACATCTCCCATTCTTCCATTGAATACTCATTTAAAATAATATCTTGGTTTTCCAACCATTCTTCATTTAATTGTATTTTCTTTCTCAAACTATCTATTTCTATCTCCAAATTTCCCAACTGAATCTCTTTATTATTTTTTTCACGTTCATATATAATTAGCTGATCTAGCCGCTTTACTTGTTCATTTTCCTTTTTTGAGAAAAACATATTATAAAATTTTTCATACTCAATATCTAACTCATTTATGTGATTAATTATCAGCTGTCTTTTTTCTCGATTTTCTTTTTCAGTTGTTTTTCCAACTCGATTCACTCTTTCAAATAATTCTTCCCAGTTCGCAAAAGGTTCTTTGCATAATGGACAGCTTGTCTGTTCTCTATGATTTAACAAAAACTCGCTTCCAAGTTCACATATTTTCTTAGTTTCTTCAGCAATCTTATTTTCCTGATTTTGAATTTCTTCTCTTACTTCTAATTCCTTTTTCAACTCCCTCCAACAGTTCTCATACGTCTTCAATTGCATTTGTTCTTCATTAGATAAAAAACTCTCTACTTCCGCCCATTTTATTATAGATAATTCAGAAATATTTCTAGGAATTTTAATTGTATCTATTCGTTCCGATTCTTTCTTTTTTAATTTTATCAATTCATCAAATTTATTTATAGCTTCCTTAATTCTTCGAATATCCTGTTTTTTGATTAATATATTCTTTTTTTCTTTTGAAATGGTCTCAATTTTTTCCTCAATTGAAATCAGCATTTCTTTTGAATCAATAATCTTTTGAATTTCAGTAGTTTTCTTTATTAAATCATTAAAAGCTTTTTCCGACTTTTTATTTTCCAGTTCAAAATATTTCTCTGTTTTTTCAATTCCTGCTATCTCTTTGTTTAACTCTAAATATCTATTTTTTTCATCCTCCACTCTTTCTATACCTAACTCATAAATTGTATCCAATGGATCTTTCTTTTTCTTTAATTGATCGAATTTTTCTTCTATTGTTTTTATATCTTTTTCAATATTTACGAATTTTCTGTATTTATCTTTCTTTTCTATAAATTTTTGCTTTTTAT
>OJSC01002070.1_pt1 | contig 17316 bp, 13 predicted proteins | sample 1599361 | NCBI WGS metagenome assembly OJSC01 (sample SAMN04168656, study PRJEB22393) | human gut metagenome | biome: human gut microbiome; feature: stool | host: Homo sapiens | collected 2014-03-17 | reverse complement strand
ATGTCTACGATCCAGAGACAGGACTGTATTGTCTGGGAAGCCGCTATTACGATCCGGAAGTTGGAAGGTTTGTGAATGCGGATGACACGGATGTGATCTTTGCGAAGCCACAGGAGCTGTATCATAAGAATCTATATGTGTATTGTGATAATAATCCGGTAGTAAGAGAAGATCAAGGTGGAAATCTGTGGGGATTACTAGTGACTATGGCAGTTGGAGCAGTTATAGGTATGGCAATACAGTATGCAAATGATGTTGTAACCAATATAGCTGAAGGAAAAACGGGAGCAGATGTATTTGCATTTCGATCAACAAGAGTTGATTATGTTGCAGCAGCAGTAAGTGGAGCATTAGCAGCAACTGCAGTTGGAAAGGTAGGGCAGGCTATAGGAAATGCAGCTATTAGTGGTATTAGTTATGCTTTAAATCAGGAAAATAGTGGAAAAAGAATTAACCCAGTAGATACTGTAGTGAATGTTGGCATTGGTGCAGTTTGTGGATTAGTAGGTGGTGATGGAGCAAATGGAACTCGATTGTATGGAGTAAATAAACGAGCAACACAAGTAATGGCAACAACTCATTCTGCAAAGAAAATGGCACAATATGCAGCAAAGAAAGCAGCGGTTAGAAGGGCATTTTATATTAGTGTTGCTCGCACAGCTGCATCTTCAGGAACTGGATCATTAGGTAGATGGGGGTATCAAAAATTTAAACGAGCATTGGTAGAATAAAAAATAGTAATGCATAGAAATGCAAGCCTTACTTGGATAATATAAGTAAGGCTTGTACTGCTTTTTGAATTAAAAAAATTTTATCACTATTTTTTGCAAATCAAAGAATGTGAGCAGTTTGACATTACAAAATCTGGAAGGCGTAAAATGACTTTTCAGAAAAAGCTAAATCTATTGCGCTTTTAATCCTGTAAATTTTTCAAGAATGGAAATCTCATAGCAGGGAATATAAATTCCGTAGGAAATTCCGCAATGCGCTAATTCTAAAATATAATAGCTGTTACAGTGAATGCAACCATAATAATCAGATGATAAGTGAAATTGCTTATAAACCCCTTTGTTGTAAGGAATTTCTTTATGCCATTCCATAATACGAATCCTTTTTTTTATAATTTGAATTGCTGTGAGTGAAGATAAAGGAAAGGCATATGTCCCTTTTAGACATGTTAAATATAGATTATTAGTATCAGAATAAATCTTAAAAATGCAATTAGAAAATTGGTAAACTGGTAATGTGTTTTTTACCAGTTTTACTTTACCGTTCTTCGTGGTATAAGTAAAGGAAAGAATATCAATCTCTTCTGCGGAGTCAGGAATAGAAAGAAATTTGTAGATATCATTTATATTATTCCTAAATTCTATAAGTAATCGCTCGCTTGATGGTAGAGATTGATTACGCTTTCGCTTGTCTAAAATGCTAAGTGTAAATCCAATAATTCCACAAATAGTAGCGCTCCAATAAAGCCAAGGGGCATTATGATATTTTTCTGCGAAAGAGAGCTCTGATCTCAATGTAGCAGAAATGGTTATAAAGAAGAAGGCGATAGAGCCGTATTGAAAGAATTGAAGCACAGAAGAAATATGTGATTTATGCATTGTAGTGTCCATCTTATTTGCTTGCATTTGGATTTTTTGTGTTAATTCAGTAGGTGTTTTTTTTATAAGAAATTCATTGCCGATTGTTTGTTCATTTTTTGAATTTGTGGTTAAGTCAATTCCTAAAAAAGGTTTCATAATAAAATCCTCCTGTGTTTTGATGGTAGTGTCAAGCGCTACACTATTTTTAATACCTGAACAACCTCGTCCAACGTTACTGTGATCAACTTAAGGATGAATTGTTGGAAAAGTATCATAGTCACATACAACTTATTGAAAAATACTTGACAAAACATCTTGAAATGTATTTATTAAGATAATTGTGCGTTTTGTAACGAACTTTAATTACACTTTTGGATGCTTCTCTAAGAACCGAATTGACATCTACAAAAATATTATCCAGTCCATTGAAGATTATATCATAACTTCAGAAAAACTGGAAGTCAGTTTTGACGCAGTGCGATGTGCTCTCCAATGGAGCCCAAAATTTATGGTACCTGACCCCAATGTTCGCACCGATGGCTGGAAGGATCAGCTGGTATCATGGAATGGCTACCGTTATGCCTATGATGATGGTGGAAATCCGACCTTATTACGAGGCGTTCCGTTAACCTGGGGAGAAGGACGACGATTAAAGAAGGTAAGTCTGTCATGGGGAACCGTGGACTTTGCTTATGACAGTGATGGAAAGCGCGTCAAAAAGACAAGCGGTAATACCGAAACAAAGTATTATTATAATGGAAGTACATTGAGTGGTCTGGTGAAAACCACAACCGGAAGTACAGGTACTACTAAGACTACGGTACAGTTTGTGTACGATGCCGAAGGCAAGCCATTCCTGCTTCGACTAAATGGAAAGACAGACTATTTCTATCTGTATAATGGTCTTGGAGATGTTGTGGGACTGATTGACAGCAGCAATAAGGTAGTGGTAAGATACCAGTATAACAGCTGGGGCAAGGTTACTTCATCAGAAGATACCAGTGGAGTTTCTCTTGCAACATTGAATCCGTTTTGTTATCGTAAGTATGTCTATGATCCAGAGACTGGACTGTATTGTCTGGGAAGCAGATATTACGATCCGGAAGTCGGAAGATTTGTGAATGCGGATGACACGGATGTGATCTTTGCGAAGCCACAGGAGTTGTATCATAAGAATCTATATGTATATTGTGATAACAATCCGGTAGTAAGACGAGATTTACAGGGATATTTTTGGGAAACTTTATTTGATATCGTGTCACTTGGAACGAGTGTAGTAGAGGTATGCGTTAATCCTGGTGATCCGTGGAATTGGGCTGGATTAATTGGAGATGCTATTGATCTAATTCCATTTGTAACGGGAGTTGGTGAGGCAACTCGAGCAGTTAAAACGGCAAATAAAGTGGCAGATAAAACGACTGCAGTAATAAAAATCCAGAAAGCAGTTGATTTTACACCTGAGAGTGCAAAAATTGTAAAATCTCTAGATAGAAGTAAAGGATATACAAGATCTTCACTGCGGGCAGGAATTTATATTCATAATGGGTATAAAGCAACAAATGAGTTTATAAAAAAAGAAAAGGAAGTGAGGCTTATTTCTAAATCACGCCCGGATTATGTAGACTGGGGCAGAAAAATAATTTATGAGTTAAAGCCTATGAATAAAAGAAATGTAAAAAAGGGAATGAAACAATTAATGAGATATTGGGAGGAATTAGGCGATGAATTTGAGATGATACTGGAACTGTATTAAAAATAGGGAGGGGGGGATTTTCCCCCAACCCTTATTAAAAGTAAAGAAATTATGAAGGAGACGCTTATGGATACTAAAAGTTTTAAAGATCTTTGCGATAGATTGCTAAAAAAAAATGGATTTAAAAAGAGAAGGAACATGTACTATAAAGATGGTATTGATGGAATAAGATGTGGTGTGTATCTTCAAAGATCCGCTTATGGTAAGCTGTATTATTTTAACTATTATTATTTGGTAGATAGTAGTGATGAAAAAGTAATTCCAAGTTATTTAGGAGCAGATATTTATGGAAGAATTACGGTAGTATCAAAGATCAAGGAAGAGAATAATTGTTATCAAACTGATCTTATAGAGTATGAGTTGTATGAAGAAAAAGAATTAGAAAAAGATTTGGAAAAAGGTATACAAGATGAAATATTACTTCCTTTAAAAATGGGGCGAAAAGTAATATTAGATATGATGAAAAAGAATTTATGTGTCGTTTTTAAGTTTAGAAAAAAAGAGGAAGAAATTGTATTAAAAAAACTATATAACGCTACTGAAGCCATGGGCGGTAAGGGTCAGAAAGTATAAAGTTTGCGGACTTGAGCCACTAGGATCACTAATCCAGTCACTGTCACCCATGGTCCTGGCACCAATGGCTTGTATTGGAAGTGTAAATAAAGAAAAAAACTCCATTTCAGAAAATATGAAATGGAGTTTCGTAAGCGATGAATAAGGCTACGTTCACGACCTACAGGGAACCTCAAATTGAGAGGTTCCCACGGCTTTCAGGTTTTTCAGTTGAAGTATTAGTTACACCTGAACATTTCTCTTTTATGAGGTCACTCCATGGCATTAACTGTTCTATGCCTGCGGGCTCATCTTTGTAGTCCGGCATATACAGCAGCAGAGTGTACAGATATTGATAAATATTCAGGTTGTTTGCTTTTGCTGTCTCGATCAGGCTCAGGACAGTCGCGCTTGCACGAGCTCCATCTACCGTGTTATGGAACAGAAAGTTCTTTCGTCCCATAACGTAGGATTTCACTTTAAGGAGGGTGAGAAAGAAGAAGAGGAAGAAGTCGATTTTTAAGGAGAGGAGGAGAATAATGTAAAGCGTGGCTAAGAATAATCTGCAAAATACTTAATGATTGTTTTATAATATAAAGTTAAGAAAAAATAAAAATAGAAAGTTATTGACAAAACTTATAATTTAAAGTACAATAAATTTAACAAAAAACAGGAAGTAAAACAGAAAGGAAGGTAAATTCCTATGGGAGGATAAGTAAGCAAAGTTTGAGAAAATACGATCAATAAGAAGATTAGGAATAAGCTTTTATTAATCTTAGGTGTGAATGCGCCAAAGAATATTGAATGTCCGTGCAGCAAGATAATGTATGAATTAAAATTTCCAACATCGTCTAACAAATAACAAAGAAATTTTCTAAGGAGGAAATCTATTATGAAGATGAGAGGATGCACCTTAATATAGTAACATTGACAGACAAGAAATAGAAAATATAGAAACTGCTGTGGTAAATTGGCAGGCTATATTTTCTATTTCCTTAGTTAGGAGGAAAAAATATGAAATTTTTGCATAAGCTTAATTATGTATTCTTGATTTTATGTTTATCCTGTACTGCATATGCCAATGAAGTAAAAGAAGAAAAAGAAATAGTGGATACGGAGTATCAGTTTACTCATGAGTATATGGCAAAGGGCGAAAATGGATACTATCTTTGTATCGGTTCCTTCCTTTTTTACTGGGAAGAGGGAATGGATGAAGCAACTCCGTTATGCTCAAAAATTGATTGCATGCACCAGTATGAGGAAGATCGGGAAAAGGCAAGAGAGTGCGAAGCGTATGTAGGCTATACTTCAATGAATCTGTTGGATTATTATGATGGAAAACTGTATACATTTGGCGTAGACTGGGAACATGGACGAAGCATCATTCAGTATGTTATGGATGCAGATGGAACAAATCGTGAAAAAAATGATGAATATAAATATTATGATTATGTATCAGGCTGGAGTCCACGTTACCATAAAGGGTATCTGTACTATGCTACCGTAGAAGCAGAGCCGCTTGGAGAAGGCTATGTGAATAAAGTTTCAAAATTATGGCGAAAAATCGCAGATGGAAGTGAAGAAGCTGAGGAACTATTTGAGACGGACTACAAAGCAGAATCAAAGGTAGCGTTCGACAGTGGATTTGTCATGCCTTTTTACTTATATAAGGATTATGCATACTTTGCGACGATGCGTGAGGATGGATGTTATCAGCGTTATGTCTATGATCTAAAAGAGAAAAAAGCAACGGCGCTTCCTTATCGGTATGAGGACGCTGTAAATATGATGGTCCGTGGATTCTATGAGGATAAGATGATTTATTCCTATGCTTTTGAACATGATGACAGAGAGGAAGGCAAAAATGTGTTTATCAGCAACCTGGATGGAAGTGAGGAAGAACTTTTATTTACTGCGAAACCTTCGTTTTTCTTTGCAGGTATGGATGACAAATATGTCTATTTGGATGATGGTCAATGTGAGGCGATAATAAACGGAGAGAAGCATACGCGCACCATATATATTTATGACAAAAATACAGGAGAACTGATGTGGGAGTATGATATGATCAATCCGACGATATTAGCCTGGGGACTGGGCGATGAAAATTACCTGTTTTATCTGGCAACAGGCGATACGGTGTATGCACTTGATAAGAAATCACTGATTCCAGGACAGGAACCAGTAACAAAGCTCATTGTAGAAGCTCCAAATGATATTTTTTAATCATGGATTTGAGCACGTAACGGAATGAAATGGATGGAAATGAACGGAAAAGAACGGAAAGTGAGGCAAGAATGCTGTGGAATGAAATAAAAAAGTTTTGGCAGTACCGTTCGCTGATTGTGATTTTGATACTGGCACTTTTGCTGAATCTTGGAGTGTTCGTGTATAGTCAGCGTGGAAACCGTTTGCTGCGGTCAGAATGGGGACATGTTGTTGAACTGACACAGGCATTTTCCGATGTGGAAGAGGCACAGGCCTATGTAGCAGAAAAACAGGATCAACTCATTCAGGCTACGATGGCACCGCAGACGGATACAGCGGATTTTGAGGAATTGGAGAAGGAATGGAATCGGCAGGGTACCATCTTGTATTGGTTTCGGGACCGTCTACAATATGTCAGTTCATATGAAAAGTTTCTGAATCAGATGGAAGCACAGGCAGCAAAGAGTAGTCAAATCTCCATTTTTAAGCAGGACCCATTTACGGTAAATCGTGCGCAGAAAACGTGGGAAGCATTTGAAAAATTGAAAGGTACCCAATTGGAGCTGCTTGTATCAGAAGGATTTTCGGGCTTGTTTGACTATCAGGCGGCAGATTATATTGTGGTTGTGAGCTTGTTACTTCTTTCAACATCAATCCTGTTAAGCGATAGTGATCAGAGAAAAATGATTCGCTCTTGCAAATGCGGAAGATATCGTTTGTCAGCAGTGAAGCTTGTGAGTGCATTGTTTTATGGCACCTGCTATACGATCATTACCTATGTGAGCTTAATTCTTCTGGCGTTTTATTTGTATGGAACGGATGGTTGGTCGGATCCGGTTCAATCAATTGAGGCATTCCGAAATTGTTCCCTTTCGCTTACCTGTGGGCAATTCTTAGTATTGGCGTATATTGGAAAGCTCATAGCTGCTTTGTTTGTCATTTTATTTTTTTCAGCAGTAACAACCGTGGCAGGAAGTATGACAGGCGGGTATGTCTTTTCGATTCTGCTTTATATGATAAGTGTATGGCGTTATCAGAAGCTGCCCGTACTTGCCTCTACCGTGTGGCTCAAGAAGGTGAATCTGGCGGCAGTGTTTGATTGTTCGGCGTGGTTTGGTCATTATGAAGTGTTGGCGCTTGGAGAGAAAGCAATACCGCTGGCTCCAATCATAATCATTTATTGGGTTGTGGGAAGCATTGGCTGTTGGTTTCTTGCATGGATTGCAGGCGCAAAGAATCAGGGCAAACGACAACTCAGAAAGTTACGAGTTGCCGGTGTTGACAGACTGTGGAATCGTTTTGTGGAGCATGTCTTAGTCGGGCATACAAGTGTATTTTTTCATACCTGCTATCAGTTTGCAGTAACGTTTCGTGGTGTACTGTTATATATTGCAGCAGTGATTTGTACATTTGTATGTTTACAAAATCTTGAGGCACCGATTCAGGATGAGCAAACAGTAACCTATCAGAGCTATCTGATGACAGTAGGAGGAAGCTGGAGTGAAGAGACCGATCAATTTGTTCAAGAGGAAGGGGAACGATTATCGGACATGAAAGAGGTGCCATGGTCAAAACGAGAGGCATTTCGCCAGATAACAGACCAGAATGAACGTGCCAGATCGCTGTATGAGCGGGGAAATGCAGTGGAAACGGTTGGCATTGTGGATGAAAATATGGTTGAATCCGTATTTCACAATTCAAACGAAAAGGTAATTTATGCAGTGATCTGTCTGCTGTTTCAGTGCATTGGTATTTCCTTTATTGTGTCTGGTGATGCGCCTATGCGTGTGGTATTAAGAACTTGCAAAAAGGGACGAGGCGTGCTGTATCGCAGAAAATGTCTGCTTTCGCTGGGGTATTCTCTAATCTTATATCTGACTGTCTTTTTGTGTTATCTGACGCGTAAATGGGTATTGTGGAATCCGAGTGCATTGCAGCTGCTTATACAAAATGCAAGCATTTATGAATGGGCTTCCATAAAGATCTCATTTGCACAGGCAATGATGATAGATGTCTGCTATATTGCAGTAGGAATGATTACTGTGACAGCTGTATTGCTTTTTTTGTTTACTCGAATTTCAAAAAAAGGGCTAGGCTTTGGTGTGGGCTTTTCTGTAACGGTATTGCCGATGGCAGTGGCTTTGTTTCAGCCGGAGATTAGCCGAGTGACCTTTGATCATTGCTTTTTGTATGTGCAGGAGTTAAGTTCTGCTTCGATATCCGGTGAATCTGCTTACGTAGTTGCTTGTCTTGGAATAGCAGTGGTATCGTTTATTTGCGCAGAGCGTGTATTTTGCACAGGACACGTAGTTGGACAGAATAGGAAAGAAGCGAAGATAAGAAATGATAAGAAAGAATGAGAGAGGATAAGAGAAGATGGAAAGTGAGCTGACGATTTCGCAGGTAACAAAAATCTATGGAAATGACAAGCGTGCGCTCAATGAAGTTTCGCTTGTCTTAACGCCGGGTGTGTATGGACTTGTTGGCCCAAATGGAGCAGGAAAAAGTACGTTAATGAACATTTTGACTCAGAATTTGAGACAAACATCTGGAACGGTGAGCTATTGCGGGGAAGAGATCTGGAAGTCTGGCGCAACGTATCGTGCCGTATTGGGCTACATGCCACAGCAGCAGGTACTAGCGGAAGCATTTACCGGCGTGCAGTTTTTATGGTATATGGCAGCACTCAAGGGGATGAAACGGTCCGATGCGAAAAAAAGGACAACAGAACTTTTGACACTTGTAAATCTGGATGATGTGAAGAATAAAAAGATTCGGGAGTACTCTGGTGGTATGAAGCAGCGTCTTTTGCTGGCGCAGGCGCTTTTAAATAATCCGCGTGTTTTAATATTGGATGAGCCGACAGCAGGATTAGACCCGAGGGAACGCATTCGATTTCGCAATCTGATTGCGGAGCAGGCATTTGATAAGATTGTGCTGTTAGCGACGCACGTGATTAGCGATATCGAGTACATTGCAAAGGAGATTATTGTGCTGGATAGCGGAACAATCCGAATTGCCGATTCACCGGAAGCGATTATGGAATCCATTGCATCGCTCGTACATGAAATCTGTGTGCCAGAGGAAATGGTTGAGCAGGTGAGAAAGCAATATCGTGTTTGCAGCATTCGAAAAGAGCATACCGGTATTTGGATGCGAATTTTGGCAGAACATGCACCAAAATGTTATCGGGAGCGGGAAACTGGTGTGAGCCTGGATGATGCGTATCTGTACTATTTTGGTCAGAATGCGTAATGCATGAATAAAGATGTGTATTCTATTTTCAGTGTTCAAATTGATGATAAGGGACGGATAATACCCTAGAGGTCATATCTACCCAAACTGTGTGATAATTAATTTATGGAATGACAAGTCTACAGTGTAACATAAATGCAGCTTGACAAATAATTGACAAATAAAGAAAAATAAGCTACTATATTTAATATAAAACAAGAACTGCATCTAGTGTGGTTGCAACAACAAAGTGTGTTCCAGCAAATAGTTCATACATTTATGCGAAAGCAACTGCTTATATGTATCCGAATGGAGTACAGAAAACAAGTACGAATAATGTGGCAAATTACACAGGAGAGATGGAAGTATCCACAGTTGCGTCTGGAAGCAATATTCATCATGGAAGAGGTATTCATTCAGTAAATAGCTGGACTGTAGAAACCACGGCAACAAAGTAAATTAAACGAAATAAATCAAATAAAATAAATGTCGGGACAATTTTTATTGTCACGATTATTTAGTAAGGGAGAATCTCTATGAAAAAGAATATCAAAAAAATGATGAAAAGAATGGTAATTCTGTCTTTTCTGACCACAGTAGTAGCCCCACCCCTTTATGGATTTGCTGAAGAAAAAACAACAGAGCGTACGATAGAGGAAAGTAATTATACACTTGTTGTAGAAAATTATAATGATGATTTTTCAGTAGAATTAAAAAAGGATAGCAGCTTTGATTTGGAAAAAGATTGGAACTGGTCTTATCAAACTGCTCATACGGTTTCTGCATTTGCTAGGGGACCGAAGGGGTATTATGTTAGATTGGGCGATTTTGTGTATTACTGTGATTTTGAAACACAGACATTAATTGCACTGTGTAATCGTCCAGATTGTCTTCATAATAAGGAAACAGACAGCAAAAAGAGAAGTGAATGTACGGCATATGTAGCATATGGTAGTGTAAACGATGGCTTGCAATATTATGATGGTAAGCTATATGCAAATGCATCATCCGTTTATTTTGACAAGGATATTAATGCAGATTATCGTGAAAAGGAATATCTGTTGGAACTTGCACCAGATGGAAGCAGTCGCGAGCAAGTAGATTATCACATGGAAAATGCATATAGTTTTGCGTTTCATCACGGCAGTTTATATTATATATCAAGAGAAACTGATCCAGAAACATTGATTGGAACTGAAACTGTTAAACGTCTTGAGTTAGGAGAAAACGATCCAGAGACAATTGTAACACTTCAGAGTATGGATGCAGTACTTCGTATATATCCATATGGAGAATTTGTGTATATTCAGACAAAACTTGCAGATACAGAAGATTCTAGCTTGATTATTTATGATACAAAGACAAAAGAAGCACAGGAGAGAGAAATAAACTGGCAGAGTATGTTTCTACCGACTGAGGATGGCGAATTTTTTGAGTGTACTTTAAAAAATGATGGTTTGTGTGCAGAATATGTAAATGCGATGCTTAAATCAACAGCAGAAAGCAAGATGTTGACACTGGATTCTCTTAAAAACTTTGGCTTTGCTGCCGACACAACAGGTAATTTATATAGTTGGATTTCCACAGACGATACGCACTTGTATGTGTATGGAATGACTGAGATTGACCCGATTGTTGCAGCCTTTAATAAAGAAAGTGGAGAGTTGGAAGCGGCAGCAGCCTTGCCGGGAATGCCACTTTTTCAGTGTATCGGTGTGGACGATGAATATTTATTTTATCAGTGTTCTGAGTTGGATGGAGGGACAGATAGTGTATATTGGGTGAAAAAGTCGGACTTCTTTGAAAATGGAGCAACATTTAACTGCATGGAGCCGTAATAATGCTGGTGTGTTTACCCAAGCGGATGCAGATGGGAGAGCGAAAAGATGGAACTGGAAATAAAAGATGTAATACATACTTATCCGAATAAGAAAACTGCATTGAATCGAATTTCACTGACGCTTACACCGGGAATTTACGGACTGCTTGGCCCGAACGGCGCTGGAAAATCCACGTTGATGAAAATCATTACCGGAAATATGCAGCCATCAGGTGGCAAAGTACTGTTTAATGGAAGCGATATCAAGGAATTGGGCAGAGCCTATCGTGATCGCTTGGGTTACATGCCTCAGCAGCAGGGGCTGTATAATCAGTTTACCGGGCGGCGTTTTTTGTGGTACATGGCAACGCTAAAGGGGTTATCGCATCGGGAAGCAAAATACAAGATTAACAACTTGCTGGAGCAGATGAATTTGACAGAAGTAGCAGATCGAAAGATCGGCGGATATTCTGGTGGTATGAAACAGCGTCTGCTAATTGCGCAGGCCGTTATGAATAGCCCGGATATTCTAGTGTTAGATGAGCCGACAGCGGGTCTTGACCCGAAAGAACGAATCAATATTCGTAATTTTGTCAGTGAACTGTCAAGAGAATGCATTGTAATTTTTGCAACGCATGTCGTTTCCGATGTTGAGTGTATTGCAAAAGAGATGATTCTGATCAAACGTGGCGAGATTGTCCGTCAGGATGAGGTCCCAAAACTGATTGCAGAAATGGATGGACTAGTTTGGGAGTTTGTGGCACAGGAAAATGAAGTGGTGTCGATACAAAAAGAATATCTGGTAAGCAATTTGTCAGTGGGCAAAGAAGGCATTATCGTTCGGGCAGTTGGAACCGACGAAGAAATCAAAAGAGAAAAGCATGCAGTAAGGGCAGGCATGGAAGAAGTATATTTGTATCACATGACATCAGAAGCAAAAAGAGAAAAAGACAAATAATGTGTCATGGGGGAAGTTACGTATGAAGCAGGTATGGTATGAATGGAAAAAACTGATATCGGATAAAAGCGTGTTGTTGGTAGTAGTATTGAGCATGTGCATTGTGCTTGGATATCAATGGAAAAATGCTGATAGTTATGCCTGGCAGCGGAATGAATCCTATCGGGAATATTATGAGGATGCACTTACAACAGTAGAGAAAATGGATGCAGAGACAGCCAGACAATGGCTACAGGAAGAAAGTGCATGGCAAAGTTTTCTGCTCTCAGCAGCATATGGAGATTCCGATATGGCATTTGAACTGTTACAGATGAATGCACCAGAGGTTGATTGGAATAAACGCCTTAAGGAAAACGCGAACGAAAAGACAGATATACAGCAGACACAGCAGAAGTATCAGGCATTTACTAAACTATTGGAACGTGTCAATTATGCAATATCCTATGCGGAATTTTTGGAGAGCGTGAAAACACAGGCACAGTCCATGTCAAAGCTATCATTGTTTTCGGATGTGGATTCTTTTTCTGAAAAAAATATACAGAAAACCGCAGAAGCGTATGAAAAGATGAATGCAGTGCAGCCGGGACTAACTTATTCCGATGCGGCAGATGCATGGTCAGACAGCGCATTGGCAGATGTGATTGTGCCTGGATTGCTGTTGTTTCTAGGCTGGGCAATTTTTCGGAAAGAAAAAGAGGCGGGGCTGTATCAACTGCTTGGAAGCACAAAAAGAGGACATCTGGAGATGGCATTGGCAAAGACCATTGTTTATTTTTTCTTTGCAGTGCTGCTTGCCATTTTGTTATATGGAAGTCAGATTGTACTTGCCATTTTGATGTATGGAACGGGAGATATGACGCTGGCCCTTATTTCCATCCCAAGCTTTCGCAATTGTCCATATCCCATAAGCATACAGCAGTATTTGATTCTTTATTTGGGTGTTAAGGTGTTAGCTGCATTGTTTGATGCATCCGTTATCATGGCAATGCTGACAAGAAGATGGCGATTTGGCATTGCAGCGAGCGCATGCGTGGTAGTTATCTGTCTGGAATATCTTGCCTATGATCAGATTAACAGTGTATCCAAATGGAATGCGTTAAAATATTTGAACTTGGCAGCTGTGATTGATGCGAAGGCATGGTTTTGTGAGTATCATAATCTCAACATTTTATCACAGCCATTTTCCGTGGTAACAGGAAAGCTACTGCTTGTGCTTTGTGGTATCATTCTACTGCCAGTGGTGTCCTGCATTAGTTTCAGCAAAGAGACGAGAGAATCAGGAAAGCTGCCTCGTTGTTTTCAATTAGTGGCAAATAGCATGGCAAAGCTTTGTGCACAGCATAGGGGATTATTTTGGCATGAAGGCTATAAACTATACAAATTGGGCGCAATGGCAGTTGTAATTGTCTTACTTTTATTTTTCAGTATTCGCTTGTTACCGGATATTGAGTCACATAAAGGAAATACAGATCAACAAGTATATCAATATTATATCGAGAAGTTAAGCGGAGCGTACACGCAGGAGAGCAGAGATTACCTGCAACAGGAACAGCAACTGTTAAATATGGAAGATGAAGAAGCTGTTCAAAAGAGACAGCAGTACGAACAGGGAGAACTCTCAGAGGACGAATATGAAAAATGGCAGATGTATCGCCAGCTTTTGAGCGATACCAGAAAAAAAGGCTTCCAGCGTGTAATGGAGCAGGCTGCGGTGATTGAAAAGCATCTTTCGGTGGGAGAAAAGGCTGGATTCGTAGATGTTGACCAGTTGGCCTATTTGTTTCAGGATAATAAGAAACAGGCAATTTTTGCAATGATTTTTGCTGCTGTTTTTCTTCTGGGTGCGACTGCGTTATTTGGCATTGAACGACAAGCCGAAAGCAGCCTCCTTTTGCAGAGTACAAAGCTTGGAAAACGCCCGGTTGCCATGTGTAAGCTGATGCAGATGATAGTGCTGGCATCTGTGATTGCTGCAATTTTGTATGTACCGTATGACTCTGTATTATTGAAAAATATCGAGCGTGTTCCAATGAAATTGTCATTAAATACAGTTATCGGTTATGAAAAGTTTGAGCTTTCGATTTCGATTCGTCATGCCTTTTTATTGAAAACTGTATTACAGTATTTTTCGGTTATCAGTGTTTGTATCGTCGTTTCTCTGCTTGCTTATCGTTTAAATCCTGCATCGGAAGCAATTCTTTGCTTTTTGTTCTTTCTGATGCCATGTTTTTTATATTGGTTGGGTGTTGATCTGTCAACATGGACATGGTTGGGGCTATTTCTTCCTGAACTTATTTTTGTAAATGGAGGAGTAGCGCGTTATTATATTGAAGCGGTAATTGTATTGATTATAGATATGAAAGTCGTCTTTTATTTCTGGGATGCAGAGATTCGAGGGAGCCATCGGGACAGGGACGCTGGCTCATAATGTGTCACTACTGGCTCGATATGTGTCCCCTGTAAAAAAAGTCTGAAAGTTCAAGAAAAGAGCTTTCAGGCTTGTGTGTTTTTATTTGAATGCAATCGAGTTGAAAAAAGAACGAAGGTTCACAAACTTGATTCACCAGGGACACTAATCTGATCACCGTGCCTGTCACCAATATGGTCTGAGTTTGCATTGGCTGATCCTTGGATTGGTTATTCTAATTCGGGCTTAGCTGGTAACGGTTGGTCATACTCAAAATCTGCAACAGATATTTTTAAGGCATATAACAGTGTAAATATAGGTTTGATGTATTAGAAATATAAATGCTATGTGGGGAGAATGAGCCACACTCCACATGAATAGCATTTATATAAAATATGGAGACTGGACAATGAAAAAAAATTTAATAGTATTGCTTGTTTGCATGATCTTTTTTACTGGGTGTTCTTCTTTGTGTATTACTTCAAATGCAATGTCTTCTGATGAGAGTATAGTGCAAGCTTACACAGTTTCATTGGAAAAATCAAATTTACGAACATATATTGATGTATATGAAAGTCAACTTTTATATATGGAAATAGGAAGAACTGCGGTTGAATTCTTTATTTATAATTTTCAAACGGGAGAAAACCAAAGCGTTGGTCATGTTTCTGATTTTGCCTTAAAAGGCAGAAGTAATGTAATGATAGATGACATTTTATATTTTTATATCAGCACATATAGTGATAACGATATGAAAAATGTTTTGTATGCTGTAGACTTCTCAGAAATGAAAATGACACCTATATCTGAGAACCTATATTTACAAAAATTAATTCCTGTGGTTGAAATGAATAATCAAATCATTGCTTTACAAGGAAATGCTCTTTCAGACGGTTCTATGAATACTTTTCTTGAAACGATCACTAAAGATGGTGATTTTAAGCAAATTAGTATTGATTCAAGCAAGGTATATTCAACTAGTGCAGAGTGTAGCATAATCTATATTGATAGCGATAACGAGTATTTATATGTCCTCGAACGAGCTAAGAATAATTCTGACACGCAATATTTTTTAAATAAATATGATCTTGACTTCATTTGTGTTGGGACGATTGACATAACTTCTATTTTTCGTGATTATGAAATAACAGATAATATTGGAGTGTTTTATGCTTTTGACAATTATTTTTGCATAACCGATTATTCAGGCGTTTCCATTGTATGTAAATATATCGACAAAGAAATCGAAATGCTCTTATGTGAAGCTAATTTGGAGTACATTCCTAATTCAAATAATAAAATAGGTTATGAATTGTTCTATTTGAGAAACACAAATGATATTTATCGTCTAAATAAGCAAACGGGCGTTTTGAAAATTCAAAATTATTCTATGGAAAATGAACAATTTGTTATTCGATGTGTGTTATCGTATGATAATATGCTAATGATTTCAAAATATTCACTGTCAGAAACTGATACTAAAGATAAACTCTATTTAGTGCCTTTTACAGATAATTCTTTAAGTAATTGATTTATATTATTATGTAAATAGTTTGTAATAGTCGCAGGTATTTGATAACAATTTACGATGAATGTAAATAGCTTGATATTCTATAATTGGAACTGGTAGGAGTATACCCGTGTGAATATGTGAGATCCCTGTATGTTACAATACATGTTAGGTGCGAGCTGAGAAATCTTAATATTTATCAGCCCGCACCCGACAACTACCTTGACAATTACCGATCAGCAAAATGTTTTAATATATTCATCCGGAGTAATTGCTGGGATTTCTGAATTTACAAAATCTTTTGTATTGCAAGTAATAATATAATCTGCGCCTACATCTTTGGCACATTTATCTTGTAGACAATCCTCAAAATCTTCAAAAGAATCTTTTTCAATCGCATCAAGAATCTCCATCTGAGATGCTGTTGCAACTGTAAAAATTTCGCAAATGTCTTTCAAATTTTCTCTACGAACTTTATCATTCCTTTTTCTTAGCACATACCATAGTGTCGAAAGTGTATGAAATGCAATATATCCTGTGCATTCTCCATTTGCACATTTTCTTACAATTTCCACAGATTGTTCAAGATACGGATCTGGACGATTTGTAATATAGTTAAGGAGAATATTTGTATCAATCAATAATACCATATTTCTCATCCATTGCTTCCTCTCTTTCTCTGTCACAATCAATTATTTCGGAATTATTTTTTCTGGATTCTTCTAGTCTTAAAAAAGCGGCCATCTTATTGTTTTTATGGGTAGCAGGCAAGGGGGCTTTAATTATGAACGGAATACTTCTTTCTCTTAGCGCAGTTCTGGTAAACGTTTCATAAAAAGTTTGTTTTGTTTGCCCCATCTCATCAAGCATAGCTCCAAGTTCTTCATAAATAGAATCTTCTAATCTGATACTTATTGTTTTCAATTTGTTTATCTCCTTTCTTTGATGTGTTGACTCAATTATACTACTTTTTGAATCAAATAGCAAGCAATAACTTTCTTTTTCCAACTCTGACGGGGGTGCGGACGCTTTTTTGAAATTGGAATGAGCCATCGGGACAGGGACGGTGGCTCACAATGTCTTATCTTAATGACATTGATGGCCACAGTGCATGTCCCCAATGTGGTTTGGACAACTTTACACAAGAAAAGTTTGCGGATGACCGCTTGATATAAAAGGTGAATTATGGTAAGATGGATGACACAATAGAAGAGTTTACAAAAGTCGAGCGGAAAGCCAAGAAACTTTTTGCAATTATCGGACAATGATGTCGAATTTTGTCGAAA
>OJSC01002049.1_pt1 | contig 17442 bp, 18 predicted proteins | sample 1599361 | NCBI WGS metagenome assembly OJSC01 (sample SAMN04168656, study PRJEB22393) | human gut metagenome | biome: human gut microbiome; feature: stool | host: Homo sapiens | collected 2014-03-17 | reverse complement strand
AAAATCTGATTTTTACAAAGTTAATATATAAATAAAAAAACTACGAGAAAAATCCCGTAGTTTTCTATTTACACAATCAGATGGATAGTCCCTTCAGTGTATTAGGTTTTATATTGTATTACCATTGATAAAAATATCCTTTGAAGAATATTTTAAAAAAGCTTTAATGCGTCCTTTATTATTAACTGTATCATTGTTTCTTCTGGTATTTTTCTTGCCGTCATATGACTCTCTATCTGTAGATACTTTTTTATGTATGGTAGTTGTGTTCATGATAGAAATCTTTTTCCTTTTCTTTATTGGATTGTCTTTGGGTGAACGGGAAAAAATATTGTTACTAATTAGAACTAAATTGTTATGACGCCATACACTTCCACTGCAATCCGTATTGTGCGTTTTCCATTGGCTGTTCTTGTAGTATTTATACATAGTGTAGGACCAACAGATAATATTGCTTATTATCCTTTTCGTGATTTCTTTTCTCATACATTTTGTAGTTTTGTTGTACCTGCTTTTTTCATCATATCTGGGTTCTTGTTTTTTCAGCGGATGGAGAATGGGTTTACGAAAAAGATCTATATTAAGAAGTTAAATTCGAGAATCTCTACTTTACTTATACCATATTTCGTTTGGAATGCCGTAACTCTAGTGATTGATTTGCTAAAGTTCTATACAGGAAGACCTTCCTGGATTGATTATGGAAATGCTTCGATAGGTGAAATTATAGTCCATTGTTTTTGGGGCAACGTTTCCGATATCTCAAGTGGTATTTATTACCCGATAAATCTTCCTCTATGGTATATACGTGATTTGATAGTGTTGTGTTTGTTTTCTCCGATAATATATAAAATCTGTGATAAGTTTGGCTGGTTTACAATTGTGGCTTTAACTGTATCATATTTTTTAGGTTTACATCTTTTGTACTTTAACTTGCTCGGCATTCTATTTTTTAGTTTAGGCGCTTTTCTGGCTATACATAATCGTAATCTGGTTTATGATAAGTGGTATTATATGTGTCCCATTATCATTATCGGACTGATTGTTTATATAATGACAGGACAAGAAATAATCCTAAAATTATATATTTTTACTATGCTATATTTTTTCTATGTTCGAAAATAAGAAAAGTCGAAAAAATAGCCTCTTTGGGCAAGTATTCAACAGTGATATATTATAGTCATTATCCGCTTACGTTAATTGTAGCTTTTAAGATAGTCGGGTTAATTTTGCCTTGTTATTCACTTATAAATTATTTTATTATCCCGTTGTTGGCTGTACTTTTGAGCATAATGCTGTGTGAGATATTAAGCTCTTTACGTCTAAAATATGGAAAAAGAAAAAATTAAATATTCAATAATCGTTCCAGTTTATAATGCGCAGCGGTACATTGAACGCTGTATAAACAGTGTCTTTTTGCAGACAGAAACAAATTGGGAGTTGATATTAATAGATGATGGAAGCAAAGATGGATCAGGTGAGATATGTCAAAGGTTTGCTGCTTTAGATACTAGAGTTAAGTATTTATATCAAGAAAATAAGGGAGTTAGTGCAGCTCGTAATAAAGGATTAGACATTGCGTGTGGTGAATGGATTACCTTTATGGATTCGGACGATTGGGTAGAGCCGTTTCATCTGGCTACATTTAATAAACAAGTAGAAAAAAATGTAGATTTGTGTATCAATAGTTTTATTATAGATTTATATTATGGAGTAAGAACATTCAATTATTTAGATTCTGTGTCAAAGAATAAGAATGAAAGCTTAGATCTTTTTTTGGGACCATTGAAAGCACATTCTCAATTCTTGTGGATAAAGGCTTTTAAATCCTCAATAATAAATAAATACGGATTACGATTTGACGTTAGTGTTAGTCTAGGTGAAGATAATATTTTTATTCTTAGTTATCTTCTTTATGTCAAAACGTTGTCAAGTACTTCCATTGCAACTTATCACTATGACCAGATTGATGAAAATCAGAATTCTTTAGGACGTAAGAAAAGGCCGGTGAAGGATGCATTGCATCAAATAAAGCAAAATACGACGGCTATTTACAGTATATATGAGCAGACTGGCAGGGAATCGTTGTTACACTATTCTTCTGATTATTATTATACACGGGTTTTTGAACGCATTCTGGTTCAAAATAAAAGAAAAATAGGGGGGGATTTTTTTATAAGCCTGCTCTGACTGGCGATTTTAGAAGTTTTATTAAAGACTTAAGAATTGAATATGTTCAAGATCGTTTAATTAGATTTTATTGGCTGTCATTTGACAAACCGATAAATGCTTTCGTTTTATTCAATTATTACATAATAAGAAAATGCTTGACATTAAAGACAATAAGATGTGTTGTGGCTGCGAAGCATGTAGTCAAGCGTGCCCTAAGGCATGCATAGAGATGAGAGTCGATGATGAAGGATTCTTTTATCCCGTAATTGATTATGCTATATGTGTCGACTGTGGTTTATGTGAAAAAGTTTGTCCGGTAATTAATAAGAGAGAAGCTTTGCTTGTACGAGAGGCTTATGCGATAAAAAATCCGTCTAAATTTATTCAACAACAAAGTTCATCTGGCGGTTTTTTTTCTCTTGTAAGCGAATATGTACTACAGAATAAAGGTGTAGTTTTTGGCGCTCGTTTTGATAAAGACTGGGGAGTACGGATGGATTATGTTGAGGAGCGGAACGATTTATCGAAGTTTAGAGGTTCCAAATATGTGCAGTGCAGAAATGAAGAGACTTTTGCTAAAGCTAGGGAATTTCTAAAGAATGGCAAGCTAGTACTTTATACAGGTACTCCCTGTCAGATTGCAGCTTTAAAGAACTTTCTAGGCAGAGACTATACTAATCTTATAACTATAGACTTTATTTGTCATGGTGTACCTAGTCCGGGAGTCTGGCAAAAGTATCTTAGCGAACAAAAAAACAAATTGTCCTTGCAAAGCATAGCAAATGAAAAAGATACATTCTTATCTTCTTCTCTAAAGGAAAGACTTGAGATTACAGGTATTAATTTCAGAGAGAAAGCAGGATTCGGATGGGAAAAATTTGGTTTTATCATTCGTGGAATGTCGGTTTCTAAAATGGATCAAAATCAGATATTGTTCTCTGAAATGCATAGTCATAATCCTTATATGAAAGGTTTTCTTTCTAATATAACAATTCGTCCATCGTGTTCGTTATGTCCTGCGAAGGGGGGGCGTTCTCAAAGTGATATTTCAATGGCTGATTTTTGGGGTATTAAGGAGATTGATAAAAGGTTCTATGATCCAAATGGGGTAAGCTTAGTTTTTGTTCATACTGAAAAAGGTGATAGCATAATGGAGAAGTTAGTCTGTGAAAAAAAATCGGTAACACCTGATGATATAGTCTTTACTAATATCTCTTATATGCATAGCTCACCTCTTCATCCTAAACGAATAGCCTTTTTTTCTAGATGGAAATCCGAGTCTGTTGTAAAATTGCTGGAGGAATTTGCAAAACCATCATTGCTTGATAAACTTAAATTTATTATTAGAATGATACTTATTAAGCTTAACCTGAATTATAAGTTAAATAAGCTGCTTAAAAAACGATAAAGATGAATATTGGTATAATTACGATGTGGAATAGTAAAGATAATTATGGTCAAGTATTACAGTGTTATGCGCTTCAGCATTATCTTCGGGAACAAGGTCATAATGCTTTTTTGATAAAAAGTATCAGTGATGCAGTAGAGAAGAAGTCTTTGAATACACGATTTCTTCAGTTGCCGGGAAAGATCTTCTCTTATCGTTTTTGGTCGTTATTGATATTTAGATTTAAATTGAAGCAGTTTTCGAGACGATATGGTCATTTGGATAGAGGATTTGATTATTTCCGAACGAAGTTTATTGTATCAACAGATAAGATTTATGATATTGCTATGCTGGAAGATAATCCTCCTCTATGTGATGCTTATATTACGGGTAGCGATCAGGTGTGGGGGGCATTGTCTAAAGTCTATTTTTTGACCTTTGTTCATGATAAACCCAAATATTCATATGCTGCAAGTTTTGGTAGTAATCCTTTTACTATAGATGGACGTAAAAAGATGGCAGAAATGCTCTTTTCATTCTCTGCAGTTACAGTAAGGGAGGAAAAAGGTCTAATTTATTGTAAGGAAATGGGTATTGATGCTCGTCGTGTTATTGATCCAACTGGGTTACTCACAAAAGAGGATTATCTTAATATTGCAGATATACCAGAGGAAAAAGATTATATATTACTTTATCTATTAGGTAATTATACAGATGTTAACATAGATGATATTTATAGTTATGCTAAAATAAAACACTTGAAAATAAAATATATAGCTAGTCAGGCTCGTAATGACAAATATGAAAAAATATTCCCCTCACCAACAGAATGGCTTGGATTGATATCAAAAGCTAAATATATATTGACTAATTCATATCACTGTTGTATGTTTGGTATTTATTTTGAGAAACCATTTATGTTTTTTGAATTAAAGGGTATTTTTAGAGGTATGAATTCCAGAATGGAAACCTTGATATCACAATATGCAGTACCACGAGTGCGTCGATTGGAAGAACTTGATTTTTGCGAATTTGACTATAGTAAAATTTCCCAAACTCTGAATCGCGATAGAAACGAGGGAAGAAAGATGTTGCAATCGTGGTTTTCATAATTCATTATTAGAGATGAGCTTAAAAACAAAAACATTTCGCTATTGGATACATCTGTATTTGTATAACAATAGTTTTATCTTACATGTTAAACGTAATATTAAGAGTCATTTATTTTCAAATTCGGTATTGTTGGTTTGTTTTCCCTATATTCTTTTGAACTATTGGTTTTCTATGTTTTATGAGAAAGCTTGGGGATTTAGGAAAGTTGAGAAAATTATGGAAAAAGAAAGAAGTGAAATATTCAAACATGAAGTCGCAATTGTGTCCATCAGTAAAAATGAAGGTCCTTATCTGATAGAGTGGATTGAATTTCACAGAATGGTAGGGGTTACAAAATTTTATTTTTATGATAATGAAAGTAATGATGATACTTTAGATTTACTAAAACCTTATATAGAAGCAGGTATTGTGGATTATACCTTACAAAGAGGTAAAGCACAGCAGCTAGTAGCTTATAATGATGCTATCAAAAAACATAAAAGGGAATGCAGGTGGATGGCTTTTCTTGATATGGATGAGTATTTGATGCCTGTGGATAGTTCTAAAGGTTTGGGTGAAGTAATGAATGAACTTGTTTATAAAGCTAAATTGGGGGCTTGTGGTGTAGGAGTGAATTGGGCTATATTCGGAACCTGTGGCTTAAAACATAAACCGGAAGGACTTATAACGGAAAATTATACGAAAAGAGCTGAAAATAACTATTATTTAAATATCCATATTAAAACAATTTGTAATCCTCGATTGGTGATAGATTACATCTCACCTCACTATCCTCTTTATGTAAAAGGTGGATATTCTATTCGAGAAGCATGGGGTAATCGTATTTTTGGCTGGGGAGCTAGTGATATTGTTTTCAGAAATTTGCGTATTAACCATTATTATACAAAATCAGAAGAAGAATATATCGCTAAACGAGCGAGAGGGTTAGGCGACCGTATAGGTATTTATGACGATGATCATTTTAAGAAATATAATAAATATGATATAGAGGATTACTCAATGAAGCCGTTTATAAGTGAACTGCGGAATAGAATTGTGAAATATCCTAATATAAGATAAGTATGATACCCAAAATTATTCATTGGTGCTGGCTAAGTGGAGATCCTTTGCCTGACAAAATTAAAAACTGTATTGATTCTTGGAAAATATGTCTTCCTGATTATGAGATAAAATGCTGGACTACTCAAAATTTTGATATCAATTCCATAGAGTATGTAAGGGAAGCTTTCGAACAAAAGAAGTGGGCTTTTTGTGCAGACTATATACGTGCTTATGCTTTATTTACAGAGGGTGGCATCTATTTAGACTCTGATGTACAGGTGCTTAAATCGTTTAATGATTTGCTTCATTTTCATTTTTTCTCTTCAGTGGAATATATTCCTGATAATGTGAAATGTTTTGATGTAGTGAATAAATGCTTGGATACAAATTTAAATCGTTTGCCTAATGTAGACTATGTACAGGGAATAGGAATTCAAGCGGCCATTATGGGTGCAGAAAAAGGAAACGAATATATGAGTGATTGCCTGGCTTATTATAGAAATCTTCATTTTTCAATGAATAAGGGTTATGATAACATGGCTATTGTTGCTCCCAACATTTATGCCGTGAATGCTGAAAAATATGGCTTTAGATATAAAAATGAAGATCAGTATCTGGATAATAATATGGTAATTTTTAAAGATGAGGTTTTTTGTGTGCCAGAATTTATGAATCATCGTACCTATGCATTGCATCTGGTTGCTCATAGTTGGTATAATCCTACGCTATCACAGAAGATATATCAATCATTGGCTCAAATAAAATTTCTGAAGAGAATATTTGACTGGCTTGAGAATAGTAAATGTACTCGTAATATGATTGCTCTTATAAAGAAAAATATATGGCTGAAGTAGTGGCAAAAGAGGTGTTTACTTTTAAAAATGGATTTTTCCTACTTCTTTGTATGTGTTCAGTTGCATCTTATTTAGGAGGCCCGATCTGTTATGCTTTATTGGTGTTGTATTCGTTGTCGAAAGTTTTTAGAATTAAGGGATATACTTATAATATATTTGCTGCTCTTTTTATTCTTATTGCCATTATTAGTACATTGGTGAATTTAAGTGAAACAGAGGCTGTTTTTAAACCGGGACAAAGAATTGTAATGCTAATTTTGGTGATGATTGTATTCTCTCCTGTAATAACTAATCGTTCAATATATGCATATAGAAAAAGACTTTTTATCTACCTGCTTGCTGGTTTGTCTATTACTTCATTTATTTCTTCAGTTTTAGGCTTATTAGGAAAGAGATTTATTGATGGCTATCTTGTGGGATGGTATGACTTTCCTAATTCTTTAGGTTATGCGCAAGGTTTAACTATTATAGCATTGGCAAGTCTTCTTGGCGTTGTTTCTCTAAAATTGAAATTATTATGTATAGGTGGAATTTTAGTCACTATTGTTGCTATACCATTAACAGGTACTCGTACAGCTTTTTATTCTATTCCGTTAGTTATGGTCGGTTATGCTTTCTTGAAAAGTCGAAATATAAAGAAACTGTTTCAAATATTAGCAATTGTTATTGCCGGCGGTATATTATTCCTTAATTATGTAGATTTGGATACATCTATTATAGATTGCAAAAATAAATTGCAAGAGATTGAGGGGAGTAGTCGGGATGCTTTATGGAAAGCGCGTATGAATGAATATGAACAGTCCCCTATAATAGGTATTGGTACGTTTAGAGCGGATATGCGTTGGTCCATCGTGAATAAAAATGGTAATGTTGAAGCAGGTAACTCTTTCTTAATGATGTTATCAATGAATGGTTTATTGGGGTTTGTAAATTTCTGCTTATTGTATTTGGGTGTTGTTATACCTTTCTGCAAATACATACTAAAAAAGCGAAAGTCCGGGCTTTCACCCTTTGAGATTATGTTAAGTTTAGTGATTACATATAATTTTATCTCTATGCAGCAAGCTGGGTTGCTTTTAAATGTTGGACTATATTTCACAGGTATTAATTGGCTTACTCTATCATTGGCTTACAAGATCAATAGATTTAACACTATTAATTAAGTATGATAAAACGGTTATATTTTATTGATAATCTTAAAATGACTGCTATCTTTTGTGTAGTGCTCGGTCATATTGGTGGCATTACTTCTATTCCTTGGCTCGTTGAGATTATCTATAGCTTTCATATGGCATTATTTTTTGCAGCCAGTTCTTATGTTTTGGCTATTAATGGTAGAGTTCTTTCTAATAAAAAGAAGGCTCAACAATTATTGATTCCCTATATTAGTATATGTATGCTTGCTATAACTTTGCATGGTTTCACTGTAGATGCTATAAAGGGGTATTTCTTATCAGAAACAAGATGGGGCTATTGGTTTTTACCAACTTTGTGGTTACTGTTTTGTTTGATAAAGATTAATATGATAAAACTATTTAGATCTAGTACTTTTTTATTCATAATTATCGCTGTAGCAATAGAATTTTTTCTTTGTTTATGCAAATTGATACTACCTCCATCATTCGTTGAATTCTTTTGTATTAGGCATTTAGTTACAAACTGGCCTTTGTTTATATTGGGATATTTATATCATGATTTACATATATTACATGGAAAGAAAATCTTGTTATTTTCTTTGTTTGTGTGGATATCTGTATTGTTTTTATCTCTTGCTTTGGGTATTTCTAATGAAATTATTCGTATGTGCGGTCGTTTTGCAGCTGTCTTGTTTTTTTTTAATACTTATCAGAGAATTCTCAATGTTGATATTGCATATATTACTTCCATTGGTAGAGCCTCATTGACGATTTATCTATTTCATTATTTTCTTTTGCAATTCATTCCGGCTTGTAAAATGGGCGGTATATATTCTCTGCTTATATCTTTATTTGGTAGTTGTTTGATAATCTTGATTTGCTGTATATGGCATTATCAAGTGATACAACGATTTAATATACTTCAAGTTTTATTTTGTGGAAAGATTAGTTTGTTAAAATCAATTATAAATAAATGAAGCGTGTAAAAATATTCTTAAGTCTTTTATTACCTTGGTGTTTGAAAAGAAGATTACTAAATAGTATTAAGGGATTTGAAGTATCTAAAGAGGCTTATATTGGATTATCTTTTGTAAATCCTCAAATCTTAGTATTAAAGCCAGGAAGTAATATCGGCCATTTTAATGTTGTAATTAATTTGGATAAATTGGTTTTGAATGAGAATTCGTCTATTGGTAGAAGTAATTGGATTACAGGTTTCCCGACAAAGAGTGATAGTAGGCATTTTGCTCATGATAAAGGACGAGAAAGTGAATTAATCATAGGTAAGGAATCTGCTATTACAAAGAATCATCATTTGGATTGTACTAATGCGATACATATAGGTGATTTTGTCACAATTGCAGGCTACAATTCGCAGTTACTGACTCATTCTATAGATATTTATAAAGGTAGGCAAGATAGCCATCCGATAATGATAGGTGATTATTGTTTTGTCTCTACTGATGTAAATATTTTAGGTGGTTCAGTATTGCCTGCTTATAGTGTTTTGGCAGCAGGGGCTGTATTGAATAAAATATATGCAGAAGAATGGAAACTCTATGGTGGTGTTCCAGCCAAACCTATAAAAGATATATCTAAAGATGCTAAATATTTCAATCGTAAAATAGGATTTGTTTATTAATAAACTGTATAATGGAAACTACTAAAAATTATAATACGATTGATATCGGTAAGTTCATTGCCTGCATTGGGATTGTAGCTCTACATGTCTCTCCTTTGAGCTCTTTATGCCATTGTGTTTTTCTTCATTCTACTTTAGGATTCCTCACAAGTCTATGTGTTCCCTATTTTTTTGTTATAAGTGCTTTTTTATTTTTTTCTCGTAATCCTGATTATTCATTAAACAAACTTTTACATTTTGTGAAACGTATCACTATATTGTATTTGGGTTGGCTTCTCATTTATATTATTGTTACTTGGGATTACCAACTGTTTACAAATTTTTCGTTTGCTAAATTATTTAACTCCTTTTATGGCTCTTGGTTCTATGTAGCATTGGTAATTTCGACAGTTATAATCACTTTTCTCTCAAAAATTAACGAATACTTAGCTATAATATGTTGTGCTATAGTTTTTGTCTATTTTGTAGCTTGTCATTGTGGATTTGAATGTAAGGCTGTTTACGATTGGAGTTATAAGCACATCAATGGATGGTTCTTAAGTTTTCCATATGCATTGATTTTTACTTGTATTGGATTGATTGTGGGGGGCAAAAAAAAAGACATATTTTAAAATTGTCATTACTAAATATGCTAGTACCTCTTATTATTAATAGGTTTTGATGTTTTTATTGATGCTCTTAGCTGGATTGGTCGTCTCATAGTGGTAACATTCTTAACTTTTATCTCTATAAATTTAAGAATCAATAAAAAAATGCCATATAGAACATTACGTGGATTGAGTGTGCTCATTTTTATGATACACTTCTACTTCTTTTATACAATAACACAGGAGAGACCACTAGGTTGGTTTAACTTGAGATTTATTTTTGTACTAGCCCTAACAATCGTAGTTGCTTTGTTTCTATATAGATTATCAAAATATCGTTATGGTTCTTTTCTAAAATATCTATTTTAATCATTTATTTATGATTCTAATTCATTATATACCCAGTCTCGATCGTACATCGGGGGGGACAGCTGCTTATATGCAATTACTTGCTAAAGAGTTAGGAAAACTTGTGGAACTTCATGTGGTGAGTCATACCAGTAACAATCCTATGAAAATGGAAAACTGTGAGGTGCACAATGTGGCATCCATGTGCCATCCTTTAGAAATGAATCGTCAATGGACATTTTTGCTGCATGAGATACAACCTGATGTAGTGCATGTGAATTGCTGTTGGATACCGACTTGTGCTTTCATACAAAAGTGGGCGCAGAATCTAGGATATAAAGTGGTACTTACTCCGCATGGTATGTTAGAGCCGTGGATTATGGCGCGTCATTATTGGACTCGTAAGTTACCGTCATTATTGCTCTATCAAAAAGAAGCAGTGAAGAATGCGAACAGGCTTCATGCCACAGCAGAGAGTGAAAAGGAGAATCTCCTCAAATTGGGGTATAATGATAAGATTATCGTGATAGCCAATGGTGTAGATGTGGAAAGTATTGTGATGAAGCAAAGTTGGAAGCGAAATAAGGAAATTCTCTTTTTGAGTCGAGTTCATGTGAAGAAAGGTATTAACTTCTTGGTGGAAGCGGTAGCACAACTTAAAGAACTATTGCAAGGGTATGTGGTACGTATTGCCGGTGAAGGTGATGCTACCTATATGGAGGACTTGAGGCAATTGGCTGTATACCTGGGAGTGTCGAATTTAATTCGTTTTGAAGGGGGTGTTTATGGCAATCGTAAATGGAAACTGTTTCAACAGACGGATTTATTTGTACTACCTACGCATAGCGAGAATTTTGGTATTGTGGTGGCGGAGGCTTTGGCTAGTGGAACTCCTGTGGTAACTACCAAAGGTACACCGTGGAGTGAATTGGAAAGTGAACATTGCGGTTGGTGGACGGAAGTTGGTACGGAAGCAACTGTACAAGCACTTCGCAGTTTTTTGTCGCTTACCGAAGATGAACTGGAGACGATGGGACGCAATGGTCGTAAACTAGTAGAGGAGAAGTATTCAGCACGTAAAGTGGCACAGGAATTTGTGGGAATGTACAAATCTGTGTGATTATGAGCATAATTGTGGTATGTGATTTCCTTCTCTCATAAAGTCGAAAAGAATAGAAATACCTATTATCTGCAACACTGTAACTATCTTGTTAACAACTGATGATATACATCTTGTGGCAGATAGCAGATGCTTTTGTTTTTCTAGTGTGTCCCGTTTTGTGGATATTTGTAATAATTTGTATTTAAGAATACTGATAACAGAAAAAATATATGATAAAGAATTTGATGGAGTATAAAACTCCATATTCGAAAAGTAATAAACTGCGATTAGTATGGGACGTTATCGAGTCCTATTTAGCTCACCTGTTTCTTTGCACTGGAGTGATGGGAAACCCTGCTAATTTAATACCTTCATTGTTTTTTCTCGAGAGTTACTAACCTGTAGAATATTGCTGCATAAATAATGTGCTTAATGGAAAAGAAAATTTTAATTTGTGGTCATCGTTCATTTGTGGCAACTGGACTAATAAATAAGTTCAAAACTGCGGGGATTGATTTTGATTGTTTTTCTCGTGGAAAAGAAGAACGAAATGGAAATGTTGTAACGGGAGATGTATTTTTGATGCATCAGAATTCAGAACTTTCTGAAAATTACGATACTGTTGTTAATTATATATTATTGAAGGGAAAGAGTGTTGAGGAGAATATTCAATATTGTCAATCTCTCCTACAATTTTGTAAAGATAAACATGTAAAGCATCTTATTCAGATTTCTTCTATTAGTGTCTATCCCAATGAATCCTTAGAGGTGGATGAAACATCTGCTATCGAAGAAGATTATCACAATAAAGGTGGCTATGCAAGTATTAAAGTGGCAGTTGATCATTACTTAATGGAACATCCAATAGGAGGGTTACATGTGTCTTTCGTAAGACCAGGCTATATCTATACCAAGAATCAAGATATCAGTAAAGCTGGAATTCTGGTTTCAAAGTTTGGCTTAAATATCTTATTGGGAGATAAAAGAACAACTTTACCTCTTATTTGTCGAGAGAAAATTCATGAAGCATTACTTCGTATCATTCAAACTGATAAGAAAGAATCAGTTTATCTTTTATTGAATAAAGATAAGGAAGAGGGTACAAAATACAATTTTGTAACTCGGCAATGGAATGTCAAACCTATTTGCTTGCCTTATTTTTTCTTAATGATAATTGCTAAAGGCTTGAAATCTATAGGAATAGCAAAACAATATCACTATTTAAAGGTTGTTGGGTTATTTAAACGAACTTGGTTTAATTCTGCTAAAACAGAGCAGGTTTTAAACCTTGATTTGGGCAAAAGGAAGATAGCGGTAATTGGCGCAGGTACCTATGGTAGTTATACGTCAGACTTACTAGCCAGCGTTTATCCGCATGAGGATATTACTCTCATTGACGTTGGAGATTCACGCTTAAAGACCGAATCAGAGATGGGTTATATTTCACATGTCGTGAATGCGCCTTACGAAGGTTTGCAAAAAGCACGTTTCTTTGGCTATGGAGGAGCTTCTGCTAAATGGGGCGGTCAATTGCTGACTTTTACAGAAAATGATTTTGCTAATCCAACAGAGTTCATGAAAGGAATAGTAGCTCTTGATATAAAATACAAAGATCGGGTTTTGGCAAAATTTGGTTTGGAAAATAAAATCCCGGAGGTTAGATTAGAACATAACCTGTTCACCAAGACAGGAATATGGTTGAGCTATTTTCATCGAAATCTTTTTACGCATTTTAGGATTGCAAAGAATAAGAAGATTAAACTATTAAGTAATTCTCGTGTAATTAAATTCCTGAATGAAGGAAAACTGATTACCGGAATTGAATTAATTCAGCATGGACAACACAAGACGCTTTCTTTTGATCAGTACTTTTTAACGTCAGGAGCATTTGAAAGTAGTCGTCTTCTAGTAGAATCTGGATTGTCAAAAGAAAAAGGAACAATGACTTTTTCCGATCATCTTTCTCAACGTGCTTTTAAGGTGAAGAGCGGTCCTCAAATGGGAGACCAAGATTTTACTTTCCATGTTCAAGGTGCTTCTTTGGTTACAAAACGATTTGTTGGTGAAGTTGATGGCTACTCTTTTTATTCTCAGCCCATCTGTAATGAGGACTTCCCATTCTTTAGAGATTTAAAGAAACTATTGTTTGGGCATAAGTTTCGTGCCGGATTGTTGATGAACATTATTAAGAATATTCCTTCTTGTGTTGCTTTTGCATGGAACATGATAATTCTTAAAAGAATGTATATCTACAAGAATGAGTTTTATCTCCAAATAGATATAGAGGCTCCACGAGAATCAGGTAAGATGAGTATGAACAATGAAAAAGATGCATTTGGTGAACGTAGTGTCGATGTTGACTTGACTATCATGCCTAAAACTGGAGAGTTGTTTACCAAAGCACGAGCTTGTGTGAAGTCTTACTTGGATAAAAATGGAGTTGTTTATGAAGAACTGCCTTTTAGTACTTCTGCAGAAAAATATGAAGATGTATATCATCCTTTTGGAATGTTCTGTGATTTTAATAGTGTAGAGGATTATTTTCAACGCTTTGAAAATATGTTGGTGGTAAACACAGGAGTACTTCCTCGTGCCGGCGGTATAAACTCAACTTGCGCGGTTTTACCTTTAGTGGAAGAATATGTAAATAATGTAATGGAATAATGGGCTTTCAATCATCAAATATTGGAAAGGTATCTTTAACCAATAAAATGCTGCGGACTCTTTGGTATATTGTAAGATTCCTTCTATTCCGTCCATTTGGAACTAAATTATTTTTGCCTTGGCGATTGTTCTTATTAAAGCTGTTTGGGGCAAAAGTGCATTGGGATTCGGGGGTATATAGCAGTACTGTTATCTGGGCACCTTGGAATTTAAGACTTGGGCATAATGCTTGGTTGGGACCCCATGTGATTTGCTACAATCAAGCTCTGGTTACATTAGAAGATGATGTGACGGTTTCTCAATACAGCTATTTATGTACTGCGGGCCATGAACTCTCTTGTAGAAACAGCAACCAAGGAGGACTGATTGTTGCTCCCATAACTTTGCATAAAGCCTCATGGATTGGGACTCGCGCATTCATTAGTATGGGAGTTGAGATCGGTGAAAATGCAGTAGTTGGAGCAACAGCCTCCGTCTATAAAGATGTTGGTCCCGATATGGTAGTTGGTGGTAATCCTGCAAAAATTATAAAAAGGAGATTATGAGCAAGGAAAAAATTGTTGGCGTGGAGTTTATTAGACTCTGTGCCACCATAGGAGTAATCATGAATCATGTAGGTGTTTGTTGGATTTCTGCATATGGAGATACTGCGAATGCTAACGGGTTGGTATTGTTTAAAACAATTAATGGTTTGGCTTTTTGGCCTGTGCCGCTCTTTATGATGATCACAGGATTCCTGCTCCTTTCGAGACAACCTATTGATTATAACAAAGCATTTTGTTATTTCAAACGAATTGCTATACTCTTGGCTTTATTCGGAACATTATTTGCATCTATGGAATTGTTCTTTAAAACCAAATCGTTGACTTTAGATTTGTTTGTTAACTCGTTTGTTGATATGATTCAAGGAAAAACTTGGAATCATCTTTGGTATTTGTATATGTTGTTAGGAATATATTTAATACTTCCAATATTTAGTTGGAAAAATACCCCTCCCCATCCCAAGCAGTTGTTGATTTTACTCCTGATAATATTCTTTTTCACATCCATACTGCCATGTGTAAAACAAGATATTGGTATCGTCTTTCCACTTTCATCAGTTTATGTTGGCTATTTACTACTTGGCTATTTTTTATCAATAGAAGAAGTGAAAGATTGGTGTTCTTGTTATTTGAAAGATGAATATTGCGTTTTTATAATATTATTTCTATTTGCCCTGGTTGTAATAGAATACGTATTTGATATACAATTTCGCTTTTCTGGCTACACATCGCCATTCACTGTAATGCAGGTTACCTTGATGTTCATAATGGCGATGAGACAGAGAAAATTGATTGATAAAATTTGTTGTAATCCTCTTGTGAAAAATTTTAATAGATGCTCATTGGGTATCTATATAATTCATATGGTTTGGATTAATTTGATTATTAAAGTGTTACATGTTAATATCATGGGGCTTAATATTCTTATGATATTGATGGTATCGCTAGCTATTGTAATACTTTCTTGGATGTCAGTAAATGTTTTGATCAGAGTTCCCATTTTAAAGAAATATTTATGAAACAATCGATTGCAGCTGTCATTCTGACCAAGAATGAAGAAAAGCATATTGTTCGCTGTTTGAAATCGTTAAAAGGAATTTGTGATGACATAGTTGTCGTAGATTGTTTTAGTGACGACAGAACGACGGAACTAGCTAAAGAACATGGTGCAAGGGTAATCCAGCATGAGTGGAAAAATTACGCCACACAGTTTAATTACGGTGTTTATGAATGTGGTATTACTGCAGATTGGATATGGCGAATAGATGCAGATGAGTTCCTAGAAGGTGAACTCGGCACAGCTGTAAAAGAAGCCGTTAGTAAATGCTCCGACCAAGTCAATGGTGTTTATGTGCGTAAACGCATTGACTTTATGGGCCATCCATTGCTCCATGGTGGCTGGTATCCTAGCTATCATTTGAAAATCTTTCGTAGAGGGCATGGAGAGTGCGAAAACAGATGGATGGATGAACACATTCGTCTAACTGATGGAACATCCATTACCGTAAATATGGGCAATCAAGTGGATGCTAATCTTAATAATTTGACATGGTGGACAGATAAACATAACGGATATGCAACTCGTGAAATGGCTGATATGCTGATGACAGAGTATGCCATGGATGCCAAAGCGCAGGAAGTAGTACCTAAATTTTTCGGAACGGAGGAACAACGCAAACGTTGGCTAAAAATAAAATACATTAAGTCACCTCTCTTCATACGACCTTTTGTTAACTTTACTATCCGTTATATTTTGAAAGGCGGGTTTCTTGATGGAAAAGAAGGTTTCATTTGGCACATCTTACAAGGTTTTTGGTACAGAATGCTGGTAGATGCAAAGGTGTATGAACTGAAGAAGCAATGTGGGTGGAATGAAGAAATGATAAAGACATATTTGAAAGAGAAATTCCTATGATCTTTTAATATGTGTAAGGTCTTTGATGTATAATAAAATTTTATGAAAGTATCTATAATAACGTCGTGCTTTAATCGTGCGGCGACGATTCGTGGTGCCATAGAGAGTGTTTTGGCGCAGGATTATAATAACATAGAGTTTATTGTTGTAGATGGGGCGAGTACGGATGGTTCGTTAGAGATTATTAGGGAATATGAAGATCGTATATCAACTATTATCTCGGAGCCCGATCATGGAATGTATGAAGCTATCAATAAGGGAATTCGTGTGGCTACAGGTGATGTGATTGGATTACTACATTCGGATGATTTTTTCTATGATAATGGGGTCATAAGCCGCATTGTGGAACACATGAAGACTACTCGAGCAGATTTTCTGTATGGTGACGGACTTTTTGTGAATCCTGATAATACAGATAAGGTAGTACGTAACTGGATTGGTGGTGATTATCGTTTGTGGAAGGTACGTCATGGCTGGCTTCCATTACATCCTACTTGTTATATTCGCCGCGAGGTAATGATGAGACTAGGTCTTTATAACGAAAGTTATAAGATTGCTGCGGATAGTGAACTGTTGGTGCGTTATCTAATGACGGGCGGACTTTCTGTTACTTATTTGAAAGAGTATGTTGTACGTATGCGCATGGGAGGGCTTTCTACCGATAGTGCTAAGCGTAAGAAAATGTGGGGAGAAGACATTAGAGTGTACTCCTCTCACGGTCTATGGCCTACTCTGACTAAATTAGAGAAGATGGCATGGAAAGTACCACAATTTGTGTTGGCGTTATTGAAAGGATAATGGTAATTTAATGAATTGATAGCTGATTTGTGCAGATCAACTAGCTACTTTCTAAAAATAAACTCCTGAAGATTATTAGCTTATAATATCCTTAATTCCGCAACACTATTATAAAATATTTTTTTTAAGTACCTGAGCAACAAA
>OJSC01002048.1_pt1 | contig 17444 bp, 9 predicted proteins | sample 1599361 | NCBI WGS metagenome assembly OJSC01 (sample SAMN04168656, study PRJEB22393) | human gut metagenome | biome: human gut microbiome; feature: stool | host: Homo sapiens | collected 2014-03-17 | reverse complement strand
TTGATAAAGAACTTTACGACACCCTGAGGTAATGGTTTCTCCGGATGTTTCCCAAGCATCTTAATACTAATAAGTTACAGGAGCAACTTTCAAATCTTATTTCCAACAAGAAGTCAATAAATACTCAATACGTTTCCTTTAAGCAAGAAACAAAAGAGTTGGAATTGATACATCAAAACCTGTCCAAATATCTCAAACAGGATGCTCCTAAAATACAAAGATCTTCTCATAACAAACTTCCTTCTTTGTAAAACCATAATAATAGGCAGCGATTTCACTCGCTGCCTAAATTCCCGTTAAACCGATATCCTACACCTCGTACTGTTTGTATATATAATGGTTGTCCAGGATCATCTTCTATTTTTTCTCTGATATTGCAGATATGTCGCATAACCACATTATAATCACCGGAATAAGGTTCATTCCATACCAGATCATAAACCATTTCTTTTCCAAATATTCTACCTGGACTTTTCGCTAAAAAAAGTAAAATATCATATTCATATTTTGAAAGATGAACATCACTATCATTCTTTTTAACAATTCGTTCCTGTAGATATATTTTTAATTCTCCAAACCTTATAATTTCCGGTATGAATTGGTTTTTATGTTCCCAGCTAGTCAATATGTTTTCACTTATGCTTCCATTAGCATCTGTGATTCTCTCAATAATTTCTATCTTTTTCACCTTTATTGCCTCTACATTATTAATTTTATATTCTATATATCATCTGCCATTTGACTTTTTTCTTCTACAAGTAATATAATATATTTATTACATATGTAGGATTTAGCAGGAGGATTTTATTATGTCACTACCCCAAATTTCAGAAGCCGAATTTGAAGTTATGAAAATTGTATGGAAATATGCTCCCATCAATACAAATGAAATTACAGAAAAACTTACTCTAACTACCAGCTGGAGTCCAAAAACAATTCAAACTCTTATCAAGAGACTTGTTTCCAAAAAAGCTCTTTCCTACGAAAAACAAAGCCGGGTATTTGTCTATACTCCATTAGTCCAAGAAGATGAATATATACGCCAGGAAAGCAATTCTTTTTTAAAGCGATATTATAATGGAAATCTTTCTTCTATGCTGGCTTCTTACCTTGAAGACGATAAGCTCTCTTCAACAGAAATTGATAACTTACGCCATTTATTATCAAAACATCAGAAATAGGAGGTTTTGAATGAGCAACTGGATTATCCACTTTTTAATCAGTAATATCTTCATATGTATTTTTACACTTGTAATAATCGGAACAAAAAAACTTCTGAAAAAATATTTATCTGCGGCTACACAGTACCATCTCTGTTTTCTTTTATTTTTACTACTTGCCGTGCCATTTTTTCCTGTACAGATTCATGGCTCACAACTTTTTTCATGGTTACATTTTTTTCAAACTGACTCAGGACTTAACTCTGGTACCGACACGCTATCCGAACTTACCAGTAATACACAAAATATTTTGTTAAACCAGGTGAATGATTTTTCAGTTTCCATCAGTAGTCAATTTTCTGGAGGCTTGAATACCATACTCTTTCTAATATGGATAACGGGTGTTATGATTATGTCAGTCCTCACCCTTCATTCATTAAACTATGTACGTTCCATAAAAAGATCTGCTCTCCCGCTTCAAAATCAGCAGGTAAAAACTATTTATTACAATTGTTTAAAGGAACTTAAAATCTCTCACCCAGTATCAGTCTACAGTACTGCATTTTTAAAATCACCAGTTTTAATCGGAATAATACATCCCAGAATTTACATTCCCATCCATTTAATTTCCGAACTGAATCCTGATGATATGCGTTTTATGCTGCTACACGAATTACAGCATTACCGTCACAAAGATACATTTATTGGCTTCCTCATGGTCATAAGTAATATACTCTACTGGTTTAACCCTTTTGTTTGGTACACTTTAAAAGAAATTCTCTGTGACCGTGAAATAGCCTGTGATTCTGCTGTATTGCAGATGATTTCTGCTGATGAATACCAAGCTTATGGAACTACACTGATTAATTTTGCAGAAAAAATATCCTCTTTTTCCTCTCCACTGGCAGTTGGAATGTCCGGAAATTTCAGGCAGATGAAACGACGTATTCTCAACATCGCCGTTTTTAGGAAAGAAACTCTTTATCAAAAAATGAGAGCATTGATAATTTATCTGGTCATTAGTGCTGTTTTTATTGGATGTACACCCATTTTATCCATTGATGCCTCTACTCAAAACGTATATCATTTTAGTGATACAGACAAAAATATCTCCCTGTTAGATATATCCGAAACATTTGGAACATATGATGGATCATTTGTTTTGTATGACAATAATTTGGATTCCTGGAAAATATACGATCTTGAAGAAGCCACCAAACGTATTCCGCCAGAGTCTACCTACAAAATATACGATGCATTATTAGGGTTGGAATCCGGAATCATCACACCAGAACACTCTTCCATGACATGGAATGGTGATGCCTTTCCTTTTCCATCCTGGGAAGCTGATCAGGATTTAAACTCTGCTATGCAAAATTCCGTTAACTGGTATTTCCAGGCAATTGATTCGCAGCTCGGAATTAACAGAGTCCAGGAATTTTTGAATAAAATAGAATATGGAAACCAAACAACCAGTTCAAATCTGGATTTATACTGGTCCGATTTTTCATTAAAAATCTCGCCTTTAGAGCAAGTAACATTATTGAAAAAATTTAACACAAATGAATTCCATCTAAATTTCCAAAATGTATTTTCTGTTAAAAATGCTATAAAAATTGCCAGTACACCTAATGGTAATTTCTACGGAAAAACTGGAACCGGTCGTGTCAACGGACAGGATATCAACGGCTGGTTTATCGGATATGTAGAAACTTCCGATAACAGCTATTATTTTGCAACCAATATCCAAAGTGATTCTAATGCAACTGGCAAAAAAGCATTTGAAATCACTTCTGATATCTTAAAAAAATTACATATATGGAATTAACAAATATGAAAGGGCTGATAGTTGTTATCAGTTCTTTCTTTTTATTCTATATTGATATTTGGGAACTTCTTTCGTACCATTATTCAGAATTTTATTCCCCATATATTTAAAACTCTTATCATCGTTGAACTTAACAGTCAGCTCACTTGTAATAACGGCATCATTACATATAAATGTATCACATACAGCATCAACAACCAACACACTGTTTCCCTCTCCGCTATCTCTTATTTCAACGACCTCCGGTAAAGATGTTCCAAAATGAGTAGGGCTATAATTTAAACAGCCTAATCGTTCCCAGTCATAAGTTTGATGTTCCGAATCAAATACTGCCCATTTTTTAATTTGATCTGCTGTTATCGGCAAAAACTCCATTATCAGATTTTCAAACTCTTCTGCCGGAATTCCACTTGAGTTACCTGAAAACTCATATCTCTCCCCGTATTTCATTCGATATAAATATTCATATAAACCATTATAATCTAACCCTTCCATATCAGATCTATCCCAATCAGAACATAAAAGATTATTCCCCTGATATCCAAGCAAATACACACACCTCTTTGAAACTTCCCTGCATTCATCACTTAAAGGTTTAATTCTTATCATAGAACTGCCATCAACCGCTTCTGATACTTCCGGATACTTTGGAACGCATAGCGTATAACCAAACCAGCCTTTTTCTGTATATTTCCATTCTTCTATCCTTGTATACGAAACATATACAATAGATGGATTGTCGTTCATACCCCAAACAGCTTTCACAGCCAGCAAATACATATCTGTCCCATCATAATTGAATTTGAGTCTTTCTATCCCACCATCCCTGTTAATCCTATATAAGACGATATCTCCTGGCAGATCCTGTTCTGCCCTGAAAAGAAATTCTTCCATTTTAGAATAATTAGCCATATTTGAATACGGCGCTGATGTAATAACAGGGACATTTTTTTCCTTTAATACTTCCTGCATTTTTTCCATTACTGTCTCAGAAACTACTACATTCGATGAAGTTCCTTTATCCGCCTTTTGATAAATGGCTTTCATCTGATTCATAACATTCTTACAATCTTCAATAGCTTCTTCTTTCACGACTTCATCTACTGGCAAATCATATCCTCTTTCTTGTACAGCATAATTCGCAGTTTCCTGTGAAATATATTCTAAATCAGCCCCTTTACATTTTGTATTTCCTATGAAAAAGCATCCCAAAATAAATAAAACACTCACCATCTTTTTCAGTTTTCTTTTTGTACTCATATCAATTATCTCCATAACATTCCTCCCACTTTTCGTCTGATAATCTTTCCGTATACCAGGTAACCTCTATTTCTGACCTTGATACATAATTGGATACATATTGAAATCTATCTTTATCTAACAGCCGAATGGTTACGCTATGACAAAACGCCTGATCTAATTCTTTTTGTGGCCATACCGCATTTACTTCCAGTGTTATTGTTCCATCTTGATTTTCTATGTAGGAAACAACTTCCGGATATGGAATATATGGTGTGGGAGCAAAATCATATACGATTCCTCTGGTTCGATACCGATATGTCTGTATTTCTGTGTGAAATACCGTTCCTGTCTGCAGTATCTCTGCGCTTATATTAAAATATTTTTGAAATATCGTTTCAAATGATTCTTTTGGGATTTCATAAGTCTTTCCTTCCTTAAATTCATCAGTTTTTTCTTCCATTGAAAGTAAACGATCAAAAACATCATAAAAATTTATTCCATCATAATTTTTTTCACTCCAATTAGAAGTAAACAATTTATTAAGTGTATATCCAAAAGGAAGTATATATTTTCGATTCAACTCCCGACATTTTTTATTTAACGGTGCTACCCGAAAGTCCCGATATCCAGACGGTCCATCATATCCTGCCGGATGATATTCTTCTATAAAGAAATGCCCGTTTTCTGTATATTTCCATGAATTAGCTCTAAACTCATGATAATATGTTTCCTGCCAAGTGTCCTCTTTCCATTTAAAAGAGCTTACTTCAACGTCTATTTTCCCCTGTTTGGTTTTCAGATCATACCGGATAAAATAATCCCCTGCTATAACTTGAAATATAGTAGTTTTTCCATTCTTCTCTTTTTCTGCTTTTTTCAAAAAATCATCTACTTTAATACTTTGAACCATATCCAGCTGATTGTAGGAATCAATTACTGCATATCCATATTTTCCAAAATAATCCATACTTTTTTGTATTGTACTCAGCTCATATAGTGCATTTTCTTTCACAGCATTCTCATATATGCTCTGATAGCCTTCTGCTAGCATTTCACACTCTCTGTAAATTTTTTCTTTCGTATCTTCAATTGTCTTTTTCTGCTCTTTCTTTATGCCACATCCACTACAGACAGCAAGAAAAATAACTCCCACAAATATTTTCCAAATTTTTTTCATATCATTTTCCTCTTACATTTGTAATATTTAAAGGTAAAAATTATTCATTACCAAGATATTCATCCAGTATCGCCTTATCCTTTTCCACCACATAACCGCTTCCTCCAATATCTTTCACATTCTCTACCATACTGATGAGCAAAATAGGATTCTTTGTATCTCTATCTGTAGTAAAAACTGTAAACCAGCCAATTTCTGTTCCAGATGTATCTTCTTTTGTAGCTTTCAGTTCCGCTGTTCCGGTTTTTCCTGCTAATCTAATGTCTTCCCGGCATGCTCCATAACCAGTTCCTTCCGGGTTATTCACTACACCCTCTAACCCCTCCATAACCTCCGAAACAATTTGTGGTGAAAAAGCATCTTTTATCCAGATTTCACTGGAAGTGCTTCCACCATCCGCGTGAAGATATGGCTTTATCATATTTCCATCATTTAGAAAAGCCGTATAAATGCTTGCAAGATGCAAAGGATTTACCAGAATCTGTCCCTGTCCATACCCACTGTCAGCAAGCTGGATTTCTGTTTCTATCTTGTCCATATTAGAATATTGGGACTCTGACATTTTAATATCAAATGGAAGTTCCTGATTAAATCCTATTTGATTTAGAGACTGCATCAGTTGATCCGCACCAATTTTTAATGCTGCTTTTGCAAAATAAATATTATCTGAATAAATAAGCGCATTTTTCAAGATCACAGGTTCATAATCATGAAGTGTAGTCACTGTATAATCTCCCCACGAGGAATCTTTCTGCCACGCCAGACCCTCATTTCCAAAATCGTCATTTGCAGTAAATGCCCCCACTTTTAATCCAATTGCAGCAATTACAGGTTTAAAAGTTGAGCCTGGACACCATGTCTGGCGAAAGCGGTTGTATAAAGGCCTGTCTTCATTTTCATTTAATGCACTCCACTGGCTGTTGTCCATTCCACGTACAAAATCATTATTATCATAAGATGGCGTACTTACCAACGCCAATACTTCCCCTGTATAAGGATTCAAAGCTACAGAACATCCTCTGTCTTCTTTAAATTGTTCATAAAGAGTACTTTGAAGATCGCCATCAATCGTAGTATGGATATCTTCTCCATCTTTTTTAGGCTCATATGCAATAACACTTTTTTTATTTCCATTTGCATCTACAATACAGATCTCACACCCATCTGTCCCTTTTAGTTCTTTTTCATAAAGCGTTTCCAGTCCCGTCTTTCCAATCACACTGTTTGTACGATACCCTTCCCCTTTATGTTCCTGCAAATCTTCGGCTGTAACCGCCTGTACATACCCTACCAGATGAGAGGTAGCTTCTTTTAGATAATAAGTTCGTACTTTTACATCAGATAACATAATACCTGGAATCTTCAATAATGTGTCCTGCTTTTCTTTTTCTTCCAGAACAGTTTTATCCGGATTCACTGTCAGAAGATCGACCTCTTGTATTTTAGGAATTGTTGCTACTGGTACAAAAGAATCTGCTTTTACCCAATCGGCTTTTAACTTATCCTCAATTTCGTCTGCTCCAATTCCAAGATACTCTGCCAGTTTTTTTATTGTATCTTCTCTGTTCTCCATCCTGCCCGGAACAATTCCTACCGAAGATGCAGTTCCCTCTCCAGCCAACTGACGACCATTTCTGTCTAAAATATCTCCTCTCTTTGCCTCTTCTGACGTTACCTGAACTTTATCCGTTGCAGATAACTCTGGAAAAATCAACTGATCCTGCCAGATTAAATGATATCCTGTCCAGTTATGTGAAAATACCGCATTGTTGGTAAATTCTACATTTCCTGCAGCAGTCTGCATATTTGTTGTATAGGAAACTGCCGCATTTCCGTTTTCTTGTCTTTTTACTGTAATATCGGTTATGGACAGATCAGACATCTCAATGCCTTCATATATTTTAGAATTTCGTTCTATAAATTCTTCCTTACTGTTCATGCTGCTTTTTTTCTGATCCAGCATGGCATACATTTGCTCATATTCCCCTTTTTCAATATATTTCATATATTCCATTAGTCTTTTTTCAGGAACATTACAATTCATTATTGTTACAATACCGATTCCACCACCAATCAATATACCGCTAAATAAAACTATTTTTGTAATAATCTTCGTGTGTTTTTTTCTTTTCTTTTTTCTCATATAGTTTTATTTCTCCTTTTTTCATATTTTCTTAAATATTACACTTGTAATATTTAAACGTCAAGCTTTTTCTTAGGTTTATATATGTAAACAAGAGGAAAGATTTGGATAAAAAAAGAAAGGGCATCTCAAAGCCTTCTTTGATAAAGAACTTTACGACACCCTGAGGTAATGGTTTCTCCGGATGTTTCCCAAACGCTATAATCACTCTCCAGAAGAACCAAAAACGATTTTTAATTTTCTCTCAGAAAAAAAGAACTACTCTAAATCTGCTGATCTTTGAAATAACCCTGCTCGTTTCTTATAATCACAAACATATTCAGGCAACACATTCTTTGCTGGCAGATTATTATAGCGGAAAACGCAACAAATCCCTTTATTAACTTTTGTTCCATATATTTCCTGTACCAATCCTATTGTTTCATCATCTGAACAAAAGCTCTTCGGAATCTCCTACAATCCCTGATAATAACGCAAATCTGTTTACTATATCCTCTCTGTCAGTATACAAGCCAGCTAATCTCTTTATTATAGTATCTAAATACTTCTTCCCAATTCCACTACTCAAAATTTCTTCAGTCACTGTTTCTGCAGATGTGTTTTTATATCAGCCAGAGTTTCCTTGGCTGAATTCTTCCAATATATACCTGTTAACACTTCTCAATGCTGACACTTTTTCCTTCGCTTCTCATCTTTCACCTGCTATACTGCACTCTGGCTTGAATTCATTCCCCCTCTTCCAGTTCCGATTTATAATCTTCCAAGTCCATAAGAAAAGTCTCATAGCCTTCATCACTCATGCAGAACAGCTTTCTTATGGTATTGCAGACAAGCCCGATCATATCCGCATCCCCTTTCAGAAATGGAATGATATTGTCGATAGCTTCCATCGTATCATTTCGGTTGCCTTTATCAAACATTGCGGTCACTAAGCATTCATCTGTATCAAAGTTCATTGCAAGATTCATCATAATTCTACATTTCCCTTCTTATGTGCTTTGGATTTTTCAGTTGCCATTTCTTTCTGCTCCTGTGCTTTTGCTCTTGCCTGGAACTCTTTTAACGACTGCAGCACGGATTTTTTCAGTTCCCCTTTTCCACCCTTTGCAGGCTCTTTGTTTTGTTCCCGGTTCGATTCTACTGATACGGATTCTTTCTTGAATGGTGTTTCTGAAACTTTCTGTTTCACTTCCACGGTCTGTTCTGCCTCCTGCACTTTTCCATGTTTCTCATTCAGATACTTTTCCATGTCATTGATTGCTTTCTGTACCAATGGGCTTTCCTTATAATGTGGAATCATATCAATCAGATCCCTGTCTATCCTGTCTCCACTCATGAGTCCGTATTCCCCGGAATAATCCTCATCCCCGTCCTGCAGATCAAAACCAATCCCTTTGATTCCATGCAGGCGTTCTGCCGGAATACTTTCATAGATTTTGATTGCTTCTTCCAGAGTAAGATTATTATGGTACTCACCCATGACCGGGAACTCCATGCACTCTGCTACATAGAAACTGATCGTAGCTTCTGGCTGTTCCTGTTCTGATTGTCTGGTAAAGATAGAAAAGGTTTCTGCATTTTCCAAGCGGGAAAGTAATGACCGGGCAGTTATCACATCACTGTCTATATCAGATTCTTCCGATACTTCAACCAGCCAGTCCTTTAAACACCCTGTTTTCTGATTCAAAATGTCCTCTGTGATTTTCTCCACCTGTTCTTCCCTGTTCTCAACGGTATCTTTATATTCGTAAGTGTCATATTCATAGCTGAAATTATCTAAATCCACCGCCAGCTTTTCGATTTCCTTCTGATCAAGATAGGCTTCTGACTCTTTCATATATTCTGCCAGAGTGATTCTTTCTTCTGCGATAGGATTGATGTCCACCTTAATACCTGCCATTGCGATGCCATGAGCATTTAATTCATTGAAGAAACTGTCCTCCCGGATATTGCCACGATAAGAAAGCACCACATCAAGGTCAGAATCATCTCTGTAAAGTTCCTCTCTGCTTCTGGAACCATGCACCCTTGCTGCAAGCAGCTCTACTTCATTTTCTAATCCCATATCTTCCAGAATACCCTGTGCGTGATACAAGACACCCCGTTCCACTTCTGCCCTGCTAAGACCATTTAATGCTGCTTCATCTCTTCCAATCTCAGAAGTCGCACGAAGCTCACCTGCCTGTAGTAAATCCTTTGAATGTTGGATGGTCATTGCCTCAAATTCTTTATAGTCCACTTTGACACATTCCATATCATCCATTCTTTCACTTTTTAAGATTTCATAAGTAGCTTTCTGAACAGATACTTTGGGATCGTCATAATCATTGGAATGGATTTCGTGCAGGTCAGAATCATAAAAAATATAAAAATATCCTTCTTCTGTTGCCTGTACAGTCAGATACCCTTTACTCTTAGAAAACTGCATGGCAATTCCCTCACAGGTATCCACTGCCGCTTCCCGGTCATAATCCTCGAAAATACTTGGAGGACAATTCTTTAATAACTGTGCCAGCTGCATCTGCCGTTCGCCTGCTTCTTCCACTTCTGCCATCAAATCCTCATAGTCAACGGGAACTGCATTTTCCAGGGACATATCTTCATCTTCCAGAATATCTTCCATTGCCTGCCGCATAGAAATATCAGGATTGTCATAAGCACCACCGTCAATCTCATCGTAATCCAAAGCATAAAAGGTATAATCATAGCCTTCCTCTGTTCTCTGGATTGCAAAATACCTATCGTCAATCTTATATGCCAGTTCATCCGGCTCCAGTTCCGGCATAAGTCCCTCTACAGAAATCCCTTTCTCCTGCAGATATTCTGAAATAGCTTCCAATGCTCCTGCATCATACCCATTCCAGAGATCTTCTGCAATAAGCTGACCATGTTCCGATACGATAATCCCTGCCACATCTGAACCATACTCATCATGTTCCATGAAGAAAAACTTCTCCCCTGCATACTCTCTTTCATCCACCGTATGCCAGGTTCCCGCATGTCCATCTGCTTCAAATCCTCTGGTATCTGCTGTAATGGTAACTTCCGCTTCATCTAACGCCTGTTCAATCTTCTGCATCCGGATCTCTGCCCTTGCCATATCAATAAAACCATCTAACACTGCTGGATGGCTTTCTATCACATAATCCTGATTCAGATTCTTCCCCTGATTGATATTTTCCGGGATTTCGATATGTTCTGCCCAGTCTTTGTTCTGCCTGGAAAATCTGCCGTCATAAGAAAGTTCCCGGAGCGTATTTGCCATAACAAACGTCATACGTTCTTCTCCAAACTGCTCTAACACTTGCGTTGCGGCATCTTCCTCTAAATGCAATCCGTCAAATTTTAATGCGATCGCTTCCTCGATTGCTTTCTTACAATCAATATTTAACTTTCTGGAATCCAGATAAGCATCTACATCCCGTTCTTCCATTGCCTGAGCAAGTGTTCCTTTATAGACTGGCGGATAGGCTCTGGTATGATTATTTTCCAGCATCTCCATTCTCTGCTGTACAAAGTCCGGAAGTTCCTCAAAGCCGAAAGAATCCACATAATAAGCCTTTGTCTCCGCCGTCCGGTTTATAACTATGACGTCGCTTACAGATAAGGAATGTCCATGAAAATCGTTCGGGCGGTTGATATTAAATCTCTCAAAAATATCCTCTAATGTAATCGTTGGTGTCCACGGAGCCGCATACACCATCCTGTAGTCTTTCCCCTCAATGGTATAGCCTAATTTTTTAGCCGATTCAAAACCCATAAACTGATAAGTATGCTCTCCGCCCGTATCCATCTGATAGATTGCAAAACGACCGCTTTCTCCATGAAAAAGCAAAGTTTCATCAATCTTTTCCGCACTGTCCTGTTCCAGTTTTTCCTGTCTGGTGGCAGATGCTTCTTTTTCTTCATATTGCATGATATTTTCTCTTTCCAGCTCATACATCTGCTCCTCAATGTTCCCAATGATCTCTGCAGATGTTTTTCGGATGGTATCCATTGATGCTTTCAACGCCTTCATATCCCTGCTCTCGCACCAGCTGGCGATATAGGTAAACGAATATTCTGAAGTATCCAGACCAAAATGGTTGCAGACAATATAAGCGATACTTTCTGCTTCCACTTCCTTTGTTGTCTGGTCTTTTAAGACGCCTTCCACATCCATTACTTCCCGGTCATGCAGCAATGCGTGGCTCACTTCATGGACTCCGGTTTTCATCGTCTGTACATTACTCATATCTTCCTTTATCGCAATATATTTTTCTGTCTGGTGATAATAGCCTTTTGCATCCCCTTCCACATTCATCATGCGGATCGGCACAGGAGAAATATTCTGCAATGCCTGCATGAACGTATCATAAAACTGTACACTTCCGGTAAGCTCCGGCACCTCCAGTTCTGCGATCGGTTCTCCTTCTGTCTGGCTGACATCAAACACTGTCGCTACCCGAAATCTTGGGATAATCATTTCCACTATCTCTGTTTCTGGTTGTCCATCTTCACCAATGATTGGTTCCTGTGTATCCGGGTCAATCTTTTCAATCTCCTGTTTTTCTCTTACTGGTGTCGGTGCAATAATCTGGATTCCTTTCTCTCCACGTTTTACATGACGGTTAAATTTCTTCTGCCATGCCTGATACCCTGCCACCAGTGTTGCTTCCGGTTTCTGCATGGTGATCAGCAGCGTGTTATTAAAACTGTAATTGTGGAACTTTGACATGGTATTCAGATATTCGGTATATCTCTCCGAAGTAAAGATTTCCTTTACTCCCTGTTCTAGCCGTTCCGATATTTCTTTTAACTGTTTTTCTATATTATTTGCCATAAACAAACCCTCCATTTTATGTCCCCGCCAGAGAAAACTCTGACGGGAAATCTTTTATAACTCCTGTTCGTGTTTTTTCTTTGCAGTTTTCTGTGTAACGGTCTGTTCCGCTGTATTCTGCTGTGCCTTCTCCTGCTTTAAGCGTTCCAGAATAGATGGCTTATGGATTCTGTCTGCTGTTTCCGGAAGTTCTTTTTCTTCTACGGCATCCCTGCTGTCTGTGCTGCTTCCTTCTCTGCCAATATCCTCATCTGCCATAATCGTCTCATTACCCTTTTCATCCATGTTCAGCAGGGCATTTAACTCGGATAATCGTTCCATCTTTTCATTCAGCTCTGCTTCTTTCGGGAATGGTTTCTTTACCTCTTCCTGTGCAGTAGCAAGCTGCTGTTGTACGGTTTCCAATTTCTGCTCACTTTCCGTCAGCTTCCTGTCAATGGAAGAAAGGGTGTTATGGATACGCTGCATATTTCCTACCGGGTCTTTTCCGATCTCCAGCTTATAAGAGCATTTTCCTTTGATCGTCAGTTCAAACGCATTGGAGAACATGTTGTAGGATGCAGATAACGTAAACCCATGATATTCCCCGACCTTTCCGCCGGTGCTGACGGTTTTTAACCCTGCACAGGCGGCGATCAATGCCTCGCCTGCTTCCTTCTTATCTTCATAAAGGACATTCCCTACCGTCATGGCAAACGTGTCATTATCCTGTAAATCCACGCTTTTTACTACCTGGGAATCTATCTGCATCCCGGCAATCCGCTCTTTCAATGCACTAATCTGTACCGGGAAATTCTTTGCAATATCGGATTCCAGACGGTAAATCTGACTGGTATGGTTTGCCTTTAAGAGTTTCAGCTTACTCACCTGCACATCCAGATCCATTTTTTCCTTAATGTACGGATTGCCTGTAGCAAGTGCCTTGATTTCCGCATAGGACAGTGCCGTATCATCCACATCTTCACAAGCTCTGACCGGGGATTTACTGGTCATGATCTGGCTGATGAACTTCTGCTTATTCTCCAAAATCTGCCACATATACGCATCAAAAGTGTTCTCCGTCACATACCGGAATATCTTTACTTTGTCATTCTGGTTTCCCTGTCTTAAGATACGTCCTTCCTGCTGTTCCAGATCAGACGGTTTCCACGGACAGTCAAGGTGATGGAGGGCAATGAGCCTGTCCTGTACGTTGGTACCAGCACCGAGTTTTGGAGTGGAACCCATGAGGATTCTCACCTGTCCGGTCCGTACCTTTGCAAACAGTTCCGCTTTCTTTGCCTCCGTGTTGTATTCATGGATAAAAGCAATCTCTTCTTTCGGGATTCCTTTTTCTGTCAGTTTGTTCCGGACATCATCATATACGTTGAAAGTCCCGTCTCCTTTTGGTGTGGACAGGTCACAGAAGATCAGCTGGGTTGTCCGGTCTGCTTTTCCTTCCTCCCATACCTGGAAAGCATTTTCCACACAGGTATTGACCTTGCTTTTTTCGGCATCCGGAAGGAGTTCATTCAAAAGCCTTTGGTCTAACGCACACTTTCTTCCATCGTTGGTGATCTTGAGCATGTTGTCCACCGTTGGATTCACAAGACCGCCTCTTACACTTTCGGCACGCTCTGAAAAAGCACTGACCATTTCCTGCTGTTCTTCACTTGGCTTCAAGACTTCATTGATAAACTCTACTTCCGGTACGGGAAGATTTAACATATCAGAAGTCTGAATATCCGCAGCTTCCTTAAAAATAGAAATCAGCTCCGGAAGATTGAAAAAACGGGCAAACCGTGTTTTTGCACGATAGCCCGTTCCTTCCGGTGATAATTCGATTGCGGTTACTGTCTCCCCGAACGTTGCCGCCCAGGAATCAAAGTGTCCCATACCCATACGCATGAGTGTGTCATACTGGAGATAACGCATGATAGTGTAAAGCTCAGTCATACTGTTCGATATAGGAGTACCTGTAGCAAAGGTGATACCTCTGCCGCCTGTCAGTTCATCCATGTAACGGCATTTCATAAACATATCCGAACTTTTCTGTGCATCCGTCTGTGAGATACCCGCCACATTTCTCATCTTTGTATATAAGAAAAGATTTTTAAATGAATGGCTTTCATCCACAAACAGCCGGTCTACGCCTAACTGCTCAAAGGTTACTACATCATCCTTTCTGGTCTGGTCATTGAGTTTTTTCATCCTCGCCTGCAGGCTTTTCTTTGTTTTTTCCAACTGCTTGATGGTATAATTCTGCCCTGCCTGATGTGCTGCTTCTTCAATGGAGAACGTAATATCTGCGATCTGATCTTCCAGCATGGCAATCTGCCGTTCCCTTGAAAGAGGGATTTTCTCAAACTGCGTATGTCCAATGATCACGGCATCATAATCCCCTGTTGCAATACGGGAACAGAAACGTTTTCGGTTTGCCGGCTCAAAGTCCTTCTTCGTTGCCACCAGGATATTTGCTCCCGGATAGAGACGTAGGAAATCACTGCCCCACTGCTCGGTCAGATGGTTTGGCACAACATAAAGATTCTTCTGTGAGAGTCCCAGCCGTTTTGATTCCATACCGGCTGCGATCATCTGGAACGTCTTCCCTGCTCCTACGCAATGAGCCAGTAACGTATTATTTCCATACAGCACATGAGCCACTGCATTTTTCTGGTGCGGCATCAGGGTGATCTCCGGGTTCATGCCGACAAACTGAATATGGCTTCCATCATATTCCCGTGGACGGATGCTGTTAAATCGTTCATTATAGATCTTACAGAGATCTTCCCGTCGGTGCAGGTCTTTAAATATCCACTCCTTAAATTCCTCTTTGATCAGTTCCTGCTTCTGCTGTGCCAGCATTGTTTCCTTCCGGTTTAATTCCCGGTGTTCCCCCTCGGCATCCTGTACCGTGTCATAAATCTTGGTATCTCTAAGGTTTAAGGCATCTTCCAAAAGGCGGTAGGCATTGGCTCTCTGCGTTCCATATGTGGAAGTAACAAGAGCATTTCCGTAACTGTCCACATTCTTTCCCATAACATTCCATTGTCCGGTCACTTCGGCATACTGGACTTTGACCTTGCTCCCTACATAATATCTTGGTATATGGAATGTCTCTGCCATAAACCGTGTAATGTAATCCTCAGAGATCCAGGTTGCTCCAAGTCTTGCCTCAATCTCTGATGCATCCAGATCTTTTGGCTGTACCTGCTCCAAATACTGCACGTTCACCTGATATTCCGGGTGATCTTCTGCAAACTGTTTTGCGATCTGCAGTTTCTCCCTCACATTTCCAGAAAGATATTCGTCCGACGGCTCCCATTTTTCACTGATCGGATTCTTAAAGATCACCCCTGACAGTTCTTCGGTAAGTTTTGCTTCTGTTTTCCCTGAAAGCTGTGCCATATAGGAAAGGTCAACGCCTGCCCTCTCACCAATGGAAACCGCAAGTGCTTCACTGGCAGTATCCACGGAAGTTACCGTTTCTGCCCTGCGGATTGTCCTTTTGGTAAAAATATCCGCTTTCCGTTTCAGTTCTCCCTTATCATCCAGAAATTCCAGAGAAGTCAAAAGACAATAACTACTGTCCTGACTAAATGCCCTCTTATTGGCATTGCTGCTGATAAGACCATATTTTGCTGTAAAGGTATCGTATTCTTCATTGAGTTTTTCCTGCAGCTTTGTGATCTGCTCATCGCTTCCCTCTTCCATCTGACACTGGATCAGTTCATTCGTAACATCACGGATCTTCACCATCCCTTTGACACGTTCCGCTGTCATTGCCGGAAGCTCCATGCGGTTCATCACAGAATTTTCCCGGTAATAGACTTCCTCATTCACTACGGTAAAACTGAAATTCTTTACATCCGGGTCTGCCGGGATAGAGACAACATCCTCCTCCAGCTCTGTATCCGAAAGTTCCAGTTCCGTAATCGTGCCATGGATATTCCTGATAGCTTCTTTTAACTGTTCTTCTAAGGTAACGCCTTCTTTTGGTTTTACAGTCACTTCCTGCTTTCCATACTGGGTGCTTTCTGTGGTAAATTCACCAAGCACCATTTCCGGATGCTCTGCAAAATAAGCATTGACCGAATAGCCTTCCGGTATTTCCTTTAAATTTAACCATTCCGGTTCCTCAATGGATGCCCTGTCCCTTTTCTGGAAAAACAAAATATCAGAAACAACGCTGGTATTGGCATTTCTCTGGAACGCATTATTCGGTAATCGGATGGCTCCAAGCAGTTCTGCCCGGTTTGCGATATACTGTCTTACTGCCGGATTCTGCTTATCCATCGTTCCACTGGAAGTTACCACAGCCACTACGCCACCGGGACGCACCAGATCAAGGGATTTTGCAATAAAATAATCATGGATCATAAAATGATGCCGGTCATATCTGCGGTCACTGACCTGATACGCTCCAAACGGAACATTGCCTATCACACAGTCAAAAAAGCTGTCCGGATAACTGGTTTCCTCAAATCCCTGTACTGCAATCTTATTTTTCTGGTAAAGCTGTTTTGCAATCCTGCCCGAAACCGGGTCGAGTTCCACACCATACATATTGGCTTTGCCCATACTCTCCGGAATCAGTCCCATAAAGTTACCGACACCACAGGACGGCTCCAAGATATTTCCCTGTTTCAGTCCCATATTTTCCAGTGCTTCATACATACTTCGGATTACTATCGGGGACGTATAAAAAGCATTTAAGGTCGATGCCCTTGCTGCTCTGTATTCTTCTGGTGATAAGGTATTCTTTAATTCCAGATACTCATCTGCCCAGCTGCTGTTACTCTCCTCAAATGCCTGCGGGATGCCACCCCAGCCAACATAACGGGATAAGATTTCCTGCTCTTCGGGTGTTGCCAAACGTTCTTCTTTCTCCAACGTCTGTAACAAATGGATGGCTTCCATATTTGCCTTATACTTTGCCTTCGGACCGCCTGCACCAAGGTCATTATCCTGGATACGGAAGTTGTGTGGTTCTAACACAGCTTTTTCCTGTTCCTGACTTTCCGGAATATCTTCTTTGGCAGTAACCTCTTCCTCTTCTATTTTCTCCACATCTGACATATCTACTACGGTCG
>OJSC01002026.1_pt1 | contig 17662 bp, 12 predicted proteins | sample 1599361 | NCBI WGS metagenome assembly OJSC01 (sample SAMN04168656, study PRJEB22393) | human gut metagenome | biome: human gut microbiome; feature: stool | host: Homo sapiens | collected 2014-03-17 | reverse complement strand
AGTCAGGGGGTCCAAAAGTCTTATCCAGTATCTACAAACTACCCCCTCCAACTCCCCCTTACACAGGGGGAGAGTTGATTACCAAGCGGTTTCTCCCCGTGTAAGGGGGGGAGGAAGGGGAAAACTAAAAACTAAAAGATAAAAACTAAAAGATGAAAGATAAAAGATATAATAACAGGTTAAGGACTATCAGGTTTTACGATGGGTATGAACTTTTAGTTTTTAACTTTTAATTTTTAACTATAACATGGCAGCATCTATAAAACATGAATTGGCCGGGCGGTTGGGACTTGTGTACCTGATCGTGATGGTGATTGCTGCCTTTATCGTGGTAAAAGCCCTGCACGTGCAAATATGGGAGGGGGATAAGTGGAGGAAGATGGGACGTTCGGTGTCGTTTAAGGATTTTGAAGTGGCACCGAACCGGGGGAATATATACGCGGATGACGGGCGAATTCTGGCGAGTTCGGTTCCTTATTATTCGCTGAGGCTGGATTGCAAGGCGATTCCGGACACGCTGTTCCGGAAGAAGGTGGATAGTTTGTCGATGATGTTGTCCCGCTTTTTCAAGGACGCCCCGACGGCAGAGTACCGGAAGAAGTTGTGGCAGGGAAAGTACGGGGCAAAGCCGAATCGTTATTTACTTGTGAACAAGAAGAAAATTTCTTACACCGATTTATTGGAGGTTAAGAAATTTCCTATTTTTCGGGAAAGGGGTACGAAGAGCGGGCTGATTCTGGAACGGGAGAACGTGCGTTTGCAGCCGCACAGGGATTTGGCCTACCGGACGATTGGTTACTTGAACGAGGCGAAGGATGGTAGTTTCGAGGGACGCGTGGGGATTGAAGGGGCTTTCGAGAAACAGTTGCGGGGAGAACCGGGACGGAGTATCCGGCAGATGATGTCGGGACGGTGGGTTTCGGTGACGGTGGATGATCCGGTGGACGGGAATGACGTGGTGACGACGATTAACGTGGAGTGTCAAGATATTGTGCAGGGGGCTTTGACCCGGCAGTTGGAGCATTACAAGGCCAGCGCGGGGACAGCTATCTTGATGGACGTGAAGACGGGAGATATAAAGGCCATCGCGAACGTGTCGAAGACGGCGACGGGGTACCGGGAGGTGTTGAATAACGCTATCGGGGATGCCGCGGAACCGGGTTCGGTGATCAAGGCGGCAACGATGGTGGCTTTGTTGGAGGACGGGTATGTTCACCCGGAGGACACGGTTGATTTGGGAAAAGGTATTTACACGCATAACGGGGTGACGTTGCGGGAGTCGAAGTCGCCGATCGGTAAGGTGACGGTGCAGGGGATTTTCGAGCGTTCGCTGAACGGAATCACGGAATTAGTATATGAGCATTACAGGCAACAGCCGGAGAAGTTCGTGAACCGGTGGTACGCGATGGGGTTGAATAAAAAGGTGGGGATCGAGTTGGCGGGAGAGGCGGATCCTTATATTAAGTATCCGGGGGATAAGACTTGGAGCGGTACCACGTTGCGCTGGATGAGTTTCGGGTACGAGTTGAAGATCACGCCTTTGCAGGTGTTGGCTTTTTATAATGCACTGGCAAATGACGGGAAACGGATGAAACCGCGTATCGTGAAGGAGATTCGTAACGGGAGCCGGGTGGTGGAGCGGTTCGAACCGGAGGTGGTGAGTAGCCATATTTGCAGTCGGCAGACGGTGGCTTATATGAAACAGATGATGGAAGGGGTGGTGGAGAACGGCTCGGCGAAGAATTTGAAGAACGCGGCCTGCAAGATCGCGGGGAAGACGGGGACGGCAAAGGTGGCCGCGGGGTCGAAAGGGTATAATTCGGAACCGAAGTACCGGGCCAGTTTCGTGGGGTATTTCCCGGCGGACAAGCCGATGTACTCGTGTATCGTGGTGGTGGATAACCCGTCGCGGTCGGTGGGGTATTATGGAAACGTGGTTTCGGGTAGCGTGTTCAAGGAGATTGCCGATAAGATTTACACGATGGCATCGTTGATGGGGGATAATGACGAGGACGAGGAGGAGAAGGACGAAACGTTGCCGATCAGTCAGAACGGGTTGAAGAGTGATTTTCTGGAGATATATGACGAGCTGGGGATTAACGTGACGGAGGATGAGGCGGAGCGTGCCGATTGGGTGATGACTTCGCGGGATAAGGAGGGGACGGAGTTTGTGTTGAAAGCCCGGAGCGTGGATATGACACTGGTGCCGAACGTGAAGGGAATGGGGCTGAGGGATGCGCTGTACTTGTTGGAGAATAGCGGGCTGAAAGTCGGGGTGAGCGGGGTCGGTACGGTGAGCCAGCAATCGTTGACTCCGGGAGGGAGGGTGAGAAGGGGGAGTTATGTACATATAGAGTTGAGATAATTTAGAATTTAGAATTTAGAGTTTAGAATGAAAAAGATTCTGTGATTGCCGATTGAATGATTAAGTGATTAAAAAGAGTGTTGATTGGAGAGAATCGACTAATCGGGAATCATTAAATCACTGAATAGATAGGAGCTAAAATTAATAAGTTGAGATGAATTTAAGAGAGCTGTTAGACGGGGTTGCCTGCGAGGTCGTGCAAGGGAGACCGGATGTAGAGGTTAAGATGATACACTTCGATTCGAGAAAGGTCGGAGAGGGAGATTTGTTTGTTGCCCAAAGGGGAGTGAGCGCGGATGGACACGGGTATATCGGTAAGGCCGTGGCGGCAGGAGCCGTGGCGGTTGTCTGTGAGGAGGTGCCGGGAGAGTTGAAAGAGGGGGTGGTGTACGTGAAGACAGGTAACTCTTCGGAGGCGCTGGGGGTGATGGCCTCTAATTTTTACGGGAATCCGTCCCGCCGGATGAAGGTGGTCGGGGTGACCGGGACAAACGGGAAGACGACGACGGCGACGCTGTTGTACGAGCTGGTGCGCTTGCTGGGAAGGAAAGCAGGGCTTTTGTCAACGGTGTGTAATTATATTGGGGACGAGAGGGTTCACGCTACTCACACGACTCCGGACGCGATGGAGATTAACGAGCTGATGGGGCGGATGGTGGATGCCGGGTGCGAGTATTGTTTCATGGAGGTGAGTTCGCACGCTATTGACCAAAGACGGATTAGCGGGTTGGATTTTGATGGGGCGATTTTCTCGAATATCACGCACGATCATCTCGATTATCACAAAACTTTTAAAGCGTATATCGAGGCGAAGAAGGCTTTTTTTGACCGCTTGCCGAAGAAGGCTTTCGCGTTGACGAACGGGGATGACAAGAACGGGATGGTGATGTTGCAGAACACGGTAGCTCATAAATATACTTATTCCTGCAAGCGGATGGCGGATTTTAACTGCAAGACGTTGGAACGGCATCTGGACGGGACGTTATTGTTGCTGGACGGCAGCGAGGTGTGGACGAGGTTCGTGGGGGATTTTAATGCTTATAATTTGCTGGCGGTTTACGCGAGCGCACGGTTGTTGGATTTCGAAAAAGAGGAGTTGTTGCCCGTGATGAGTATGCTGGTGCCGGTGTCGGGGCGTTTCGAGACCATTTTATCGAATGAAGGGGTAATGGCTATTGTAGATTACGCGCACACGCCGGACGCGTTGGAGAACGTGTTATCGACGATCGAGGGGCTGAAGAAAGAGGGGACGGTGATCACGGTGGTGGGTGCCGGGGGTGACCGGGATCGGACGAAACGGCCGGAGATGGCGGAGGTTGCCTGTCGGTTGAGTGACCGGGTGATTCTGACGTCCGATAACCCGCGAAGTGAGGAGCCTGTCGCGATAATCGAGGATATGCGTGCAGGGGTGCCGGACGAGGCGGCGAGCCGGGTGCTGGCGATTACCGATCGGAAGGAGGCGATTCGTGCGGCGTTGATGTTGGCGAGGAAGGGGGACATCGTGTTGGTGGCCGGGAAAGGACACGAGGATTACCAAGAGATAAAGGGTGTGAAACATCATTTTGATGATAAAGAGGTTATTAAGGAAATATTTAAGTTGTAGGTCATGTTTTATCATATCTTTGATTATTTAGAACAGTTTGATTTCCCGGGAGCGGGAATGTTTCAATACATCACGTTCCGATCAGCTTGCGCGGTGATTTTGTCATTGTTGATTGCCACGGTGGTGGGAAAGCGTATTATCCGTATTTTGCAGAAGCAACAGGTCGGAGAGGAAATCCGGGACTTGGGGTTGGAAGGGCAGATGCAGAAGAAGGGAACACCGACGATGGGCGGGGTGATTATCCTGTTGGCGATTTTGGTTCCGGTGGTTTTGTTTGCCCGGTTGGATAATGTGTATATCCAGTTGATGATTGTTTCGACGATCTGGTTGGGGCTGATCGGTTTTCTGGATGATTATATCAAAGTGTTCCGGAAGCACAAGGAGGGGTTGAAGGGACGTTTCAAGGTGATCGGACAAGTAGGGTTGGGGTTGATTGTGGGTGTGACACTTTACGTGAGCGATGACGTGCTGATCCGGGAGAAGGTTTCCATTTCAGAAGTCGGGGTGGTAACCAGCACGGTAGATGAGGGGTTCGTGTCCGAGAATAGCCAGACGGTTCTGACGAAAGATATAAAATCGACCAAGACGACGATTCCTTTTTTCAAGAATAACGAGTTTGATTACGCTTGGTTCGGGGCGCTTTTCGGGGACTATGCCGAGGAGATCGGTTGGATCGTGTTTATTATTATCACGATCGTGATTGTTACGGCGGTGTCGAACGGGGCGAACCTGACGGATGGATTGGACGGATTGGCAACGGGGACTTCGGCTATCGTGGGGGCGACGCTGGGTATTTTGGCGTACGTGTCGGGTAATATGGTGTACGCGGATTACTTGAATATCATGTATATTCCACATTCGGGGGAGCTGGTGGTGTTTATTGCCGCGTTTATCGGGGCGACAATCGGGTTCCTGTGGTATAACTCGTTTCCGGCTCAAGTGTTTATGGGTGACACGGGGAGTTTGTCGCTGGGGGGAATTATTGCCGTGTTCGCAATCATGATTCATAAGGAGTTGCTGATCCCTATCCTGTGTGGTATTTTCCTCGTGGAGAATTTGTCGGTGATGATGCAGGTCAGCTATTTTAAATATACAAAGAAGAAGTTCGGGGAGGGACGACGGATATTCCTGATGTCCCCGTTACATCACCATTTCCAGAAGAAAGGGATTCCGGAACCGAAGATCGTGACCCGGTTCTGGATCGTGGGAATCGCGCTGGCGGTGATAACGATTGTGACGTTGAAAATACGATAGAAGAAATTTAGAGTTTAAAATTTAGAATTTAGAGTTAGGATAATAATATGATTGGGAGTCTGAGGATGTAAGAAGTTACATTTTCAATTTTCAATTTTCAATTTTCAATTGACATGAAACGTTTGGTTATTTTAGGCGGAGGAGAAAGTGGAGCGGGAGCTGCCAAGTTAGGAAAGAAGTTAGGGTATGAGGTTTTTTTGTCGGACAAGGGGAAGTTGGCCGACAAGTATAAGCGTGTGTTGGAGGAATTGGGGGTAGAGTATGAAGAGGGGCAACACACGGAAGAACGTATTTTCGCCGCAGATTTGGTGGTGAAGAGTCCGGGTATTCCGGATAAGCTGCCGATGATCGTGGGGCTGAGGGAGAAGGGAATCGAGGTGATTTCCGAGATCGAGTTTGCGGGACGGCACACGGATGCGAAGATGTATTGTATCACGGGGAGTAACGGGAAGACTACTACTACTTTGTTGCTGTATCATATATTGGAGAAGGCCGGGTATGACGTGGGACTGGCCGGGAACGTGGGGAATAGTCTGGCGGCACAGGTAGCTGACGATTTGCACCGGGTGTACGTGGTGGAGTTGTCTAGTTTTCAGTTGGACGGGATGTTCCAATTCCGTTGTGACACGGCGATATTGACGAATATTACACCGGATCATCTGGATCGGTATGATTATAAATTTGAGAATTACGCGAATTCGAAGTTCCGGATATTGAATAATATGCGGAAGGAGGATTTGTTTATATATGGTTATGACTGCGAGGTTGTGCGGGAGAGAGTGGAACGGGGGGATATTGTGCCGGAGGCAGTCGGGTTCACTTACTCGGATTACGCCGGGGTGAATGCTTACATGGATGGGGATGTTGTGGTGGCCCGCTGGGGAGATCGGGAGTTCCGGATTGCCAAACAGGAGATCACGATTCAAGGACGGCATAACGTGTATAACGCGATGGCAGCAATATTAGCCGCTTTGAAGGCCGGGGTGAGTGACGAGGATTTGAGGAAGGGGTTGACAACCTTCCCGCAGGTGGAGCATCGTTTGGAGACGGTGGACGTGGTGAATGGTGTCACTTATATTAATGATTCAAAGGCAACAAACGTGGATTCGGCTTGGTATGCTTTGGATAGTATGCACGCTCCGGTGGTGTGGATTGCGGGAGGAACGGATAAAGGAAATGATTATAGCGTGTTGTTTGATTTGGTGAAGGAGAAGGTGAAGTTGTTGATTTGTATGGGAGTGGATAATAAGAAGTTGATCGAGGCGTTTTCGCCGATCTGCGAGGTGGTGGATACTCATAGTCTGGATGAGACGATGGAGGTGGCTTATCGCCGGGCAGAGAAGGGGGATGTGGTATTGCTTTCTCCGTGTTGCGCTAGTTTTGACTTGTTTAAGAATTACGAGAATAGGGGGGAGATGTTTAAGGAGAAGGTGAAAAGCTTAAAGGAGAGTAGAATTTAGAATTTAGAGTTTAGAATGAAAAGAACTCCTCCGGCCTTTGGCCACCTCCTCTATAAACAGAGGAGGAGTTGGAGACTCTTCCTGAAGACGGAGAGTAATTTAACTCTCCCTCTGTTTATAGAGGGAGTACGGCGGAGCCGGGAGGGAGTTTAATTTAAAATAGAGAAATCAGTATGTTGAATCTAAAGAATAAGGTGGTATTTAAGGGGGATCGGACGTTGTGGTACGTGGTCATCGGGTTGATGCTGGCCTCGTTGATCGTGGTGTATTCTTCGACGGGGAGTCTGGCGTTTCGTGTGCGGGGAGGGAATACCAGTTATTATTTGATTAAACAGTTATTTTTGATGTTCGGGTGTATGGTGGTGATTCTGACGTTGCAGTCGTTTCATTACAAGTACTTCCTTTCGTTTGCCAAGATCGTGCTGGGGATGTCGTTGATATTCCTGTTGTGGGCGAAGTTTGCGGGAACGACGTTGAATGACGCGGGGCGTTGGGTGACGATTCCGGGAATCGGGTTCACGTTCCAGCCTTCGGAAATGGCGAAACTGGGGATTATCATGTACTGTGCCCGTGCGATTGCTTTTGAACAGACGGAGGAGTGTTGTAGCAATAATGTGTTATGGCGAATGACGTTAGTGGTGCCGGTGCTGTTCTTGATTTTTATGGAGAATTTTTCGACATCGGCGTTGCTGGGCGGGGTTTGTTTGGTGATGTTGTTTGTCGGTCGTTTATACTGGAAGACGTACGCGAAGTTGATCGGGGTGATCGTGGGGTTGATGATTCTGATGCTGGCGGTTGTTTTTATCGTTCCGGAAAAGCATTTGAAGTCGGCGGGACGTTTGTTGACGGTGAAAAGCCGTATCGAGCATTTCGTGAACCCGAGCGAGACGGATAGTGACGATTCGTACCAGTCGGATCAAGCGAAAATTGCCGTGGCAAAAGGAGGATTGATGGGACTGGGACCGGGAAATAGCGTGCAGCGGAATTTCTTGCCTCACCCATATTCGGATTTTATATTTGCTATTATTGTGGAGGAATACGGGCTGGTTGGGGCCGGGATCGTGATGTTGCTTTACCTGATTATTTTGTACCGGGTAGGGGTGATCGTGCGACGTTGCACGAGGATGTTCCCGGCGATTCTGGTGGCCGGATTGGGGCTGTGTATCGTGTTTCAGGCATTGATTAACATGGGGGTTTGCGTGGGACTTTTCCCCGTGACCGGGCAGCCGTTGCCGCTGGTGAGTATGGGGGGTACCTCTCTGTTGTTCACGAGTGCGTCTTTCGGGATGATATTGAGTGTCAGTCATACTTTCTCGGAAGAGGGAGAACGGGAAGAGAAGGAGAAACTAAAGATGGCTGCTCAAGGTATAAACGAGGAAGAAGAGAACGAGGAAAATTGAACATGAAGATATTTGAGATATGAAGAAAGTAATTATTAGTGGAGGCGGAACGGGAGGACATATATTTCCTGCCCTTTCTATTGCGAATGCGCTGAAACGGTTAAATAAGGATATTGAGATTCTGTTCGTGGGGGCAGAGGGAAAGATGGAGATGGAGAAGGTGCCGGAAGCCGGGTATAAGATCGTGGGATTACCGGTGAGAGGGTTACAACGTAAGCTGACGTTGAATAATCTGAAAGTATTGTGGAATTTATGGCGGAGTTTGAAGAAGGCGAAACGTGTGGTGCGGGAATTCAAGCCGGATGCCGTGGTCGGTGTTGGGGGATATGCCAGTGGGCCGATTGGAAAGGTGGCCACGAACGCAGGTATTCCGTTGGTGTTACAGGAGCAAAATTCTTATGCAGGGGTAACTAATAAGTTGCTGGCAAAGAAGGCGGCCAAGATTTGCGTGGCTTACGAGGGAATGGAACGTTTTTTTCCAAAGGAAAAGATTATATTTACGGGGAATCCGGTACGGAAGGATTTGTTGAATGCCGTGAATGAACGGGTGGAGGGGATTGCTTTTTACGGGCTGGATGCGAATAAGAAAACGGTGCTGGTCACCGGAGGTAGTCTGGGTGCCGGGTCGATTAACAAGGCTATGGTGAGATGGTTGGAGAAGATTGCGGGGTGGAAGGACGTGCAGGTGATCTGGCAGTGCGGGAGTTATTACCACAAGGAGCTGGAAGAACAATTGAAGGGACGTATGCCGGAAAATGTGAAGTTTATGCCGTTTTTGAAACGGATGGATTTGGCGTATGCCTGTGCTGATTTGGTGGTGGCAAGAGCGGGTGCGGGTACGATTTCGGAGTTGTGCCTGTTGGGGAAAGCCGTGGTGTTGGTACCCTCGCCTAACGTGGCAGAAGATCACCAGACGAAGAATGCCATGGCGCTGGTGAATAAACAAGCTGCCGTGATGGTGAAGGATGCCGAGGTGGTGGAGCGTTTGGGAGAGGTGATGGAACGCTTGTTGCAGGATGATGGGGAACGGAAAAGTTTGTCCGAGCATATCTTGACGCTGGCAATGAAGGATTCGGATGAGGTGATTGCGAGGGAAATACTCAAAATAATTGAAAATTGAAAATGGAGAATTGAAAATGGATTTACGATTTATGAATTATGATTTACGATTTGTTAAATCACGTAATAAAGATTAGCCTTGTGCGGCTGGAATCTAAAATTTAAAATCTAAAATCTAAAATCAAGAAGTTATGGATATTAAGAATATAAAGGCGGTGTATTTTGTGGGTATCGGGGGGATTGGGATGAGTGCGTTGGCTCGTTATTTTAAGGTGATGGGTTACGAGGTGGCAGGATATGACCGGACACCGTCACCGTTGACACGGAAAATGACAGATGAGGAAGGGTTTGAAATTACTTACGAGGATGACGAGAAGGGTGTTCGGGAGGTTTTCCGGGATAAGGAGCATACGTTGGTGGTATATACCCCGGCGGTACCGCAGGAAAATCGTATTCTTAGTTTTTTCCGGGATAACGGGTACGCTTTGCATAAACGGGCGGAGGTGCTGGGATTTTTGTCCCATAGTAAAAAAGCGCTTTGCATTGCCGGAACGCATGGAAAGACGACGACCACGACGATGCTGGCTTTTCTGTTGAATCGTTCGCACGTGGGATGTAGTGCTTTCCTAGGGGGAATTTCCTCTAATTTCGGCACGAATTTGTTGATTGATAAGGATTCGGATTACGTGGTGATCGAGGCGGACGAGTATGATCGTTCATTTTTGCATTTACATCCGGAGATTGCGGTAATCACGGCTATGGATGCGGATCATCTGGATATATACGGGACGCACGAGCATTTGATCGAGGCTTTCGAGGAATTTGCCTTGCAGACACGAGGTGAGTTGTTTTTACGTAAGGGGTTGGAATTGAAAAAAAGAACGATTACCGGGTATTATGCTGCCGGGGAGAAAGCGGATTATTATGCCGATCGGTTACGAGTGGATAACGGGAGTTATTTGTTTGATTATATCGGGAAAGATGTGGAGATAAGGGATTTGAGGATGTGTTTTCCGGGGCGGGTGAACGTGGAGAATGCGACGGCTGCAATCACGGTGGCTTTGTATGCAGGAGTGACACCGGAAGAGATTCGGGTGGCTTTGCCTTTGTTTAAAGGAGTTTCCCGTAGGTTTGACGTACATGCGAAGAGTGACCGATTGATTTATATTGACGATTACGCTCATCATCCGCGGGAGATTGAGGCGTCTCTTTCTTCTATTCGGGAGATGTGGCCGGATAAGAGGTTGACGGTAGCTTTTCAGCCTCATTTGTACTCACGGACAAATGATTTTTACCCGGAGTTTGCGAAGAGTTTGAATCTTGCGGATCAGGTGATCCTGCTGGATATTTACCCGGCACGGGAGCAACCGATTCCGGGGGTGACATCGGGTTTGATTGCTGAGCGACTGACGGTGCCATTCGTGCGGGTGACGAAGGAAGAGTTTCCGGAGTATGTGAAGGAGAACGTGAAGGAGGGAGTTTTTATGACCGTGGGAGCCGGGGATATAGATCGTTTTATTCCGATTTTCACGAAGATGTTTGGAGGGACGGATTGCTGATCGGGGTTACAGGTTTGGATGTAATGGATAAGAGACGAGAATTTGAATTAGAAATTTTAAATTTGTAGGCTGGGAATAGAGATGAAACGCATTTTACCTTACATATTATCTTGCATTTTGCTTGTATACCTGATAATTGTGCTTACCTTTGTGGCGACAAAATCGGGGGAGGTAACATGTAGAGGGGTACGGGTGGCTGTCAAAAATACGGATGTTAACGTGTTTGTCGACGAGGAGGATGTTATGAAGGCGATAAAGAAGGGGTACGGAGACATTATGGACAAAAGTATATTGGCGGTGAATAAAGATAGTTTGGAAAGGGTGCTTGTCAAGAATCCGATGATTAAATCGGCTCAGGTTTACTACAGTTTAGACGGTTATATTCATGTAAATATCCAACAACGTGAACCTGTTTTGAGAGTACTAACGGGTGAAGGGTATTACGTGGATCGTGACGGGAGAGTGATGCCGTTGTCTTCTAAGTTTACTTCCAGGGTTGTTGTAGCAACCGGTGATATAAATAAGAAATTCGCTTGCGAGAAACTGGGTCCTTTCGCGATGAAATTGAAGAATGAACCATTTTGGGACGCGTATATCGAACAACTGGTTGTGAGGTCGAACGAGGATGTTGTGATGATTCCTAAAGTGGGGGATTTCCGGATCGTGTTGGGAAAGGTGGATGATTGCGAGGCGAGGTTGGAGAAGTTGATGTTGTTTCTGAAGGACGGTATCACGAAAAAGGGTGGAATCGTTACAAGGAGATCAATTTGAAGTTTGACAACCAAGTTGTTTGTGTTAGAAAATAAAATATTAGATATTATGGGGTTTGTAGCTTCTTTGGATATGGGGTCTGGAAAAATGGTGATGGCTCTCGGAGAAAAGTCCGGGAGTGATTGTCGTTTGGTCGGTGTCATAAGTATTGCCTCACAAGGAGTTAAACGGGGCAAAATTGTTGATAAACTTCGGGCAAAAGCGTGTATCCAGCGTTTGTTGGATCGTTTTAAGAGCGAGTATGAGGTTCATATTGATGCTTTGAACGTTGCTTTGAGCGGGGCGTGGGTGAAACAGATTGAAGACCGGGAGAATATCAAGTTTTCCCGTCCGAAGAGTATAGATCAAGGGGATTTGCAGGAGATGGAAAAAAAGTGTCGGAGCGTGGTGGGGGCCGGTGATGAGGAAGTGGTGGATGTCGTTCCGTTCGCTTATTACGTGGATAAGGAGAGTGAGGTGAACCCGGTGGGAGTTACGGCGAAACGGTTGGATGTCCATTATCACGTGTACGTGGCAAGGAGTAGTGAGTTAAGGGATTTGAGGGATATGTTTGCCAACCTAGGGGTTGATAAGATAGATTTTTATTCGATGGCCGGGGCTGCGCAGAAGGCTTTGATCACGGCAGGATCGGATGTATTTAATTTCGCTTTGCTTGATCTGGGCGCAGATAGCATCAAAGTGCAGGTTTTCCAAGACGGGCTTGTTTATTTTGACGAGGAGTTGCCATTGGGATGCAGCACGATTGACGGGGATATAAATACCGCATTTTCGATTAATGACATGGAGAAGGCACGCAAGCTGAAAGAAGAGTTCGGTATGGCGTTGCGGGCATCGTGCAAGAACCGGAAGATTATGATTCCCGATACGAAGTATTGTATTGATAGTCATGATTTGGTACACGTGGAGCAATCCCGTTTGGAGGAGTTGTTGGAAGGGGCTATTTTCCAAATGCAGGAAAGTGGTTGCTACGAGGATTTGGATGACGGGATTTTGTTGACCGGAGGCGGTTGTCAGGTGGCGGGGATCGAGGTGTTGTTATCCAAGTTGTCGGGACATTCGGTCGGATTTGCAAAGGTGGCAAGTGTTAAAGCGGATCGGGAGGCTAGTTTGAAGTCCCCGGCGTATTTTACGGCTTTGGGACTGTTGCAGTGTGAACGTCGGGAGGTGAAAAAGCCTAAATCCGGTGGATGGTTTAGTAATTTTTTTAAAGAATAAATGATATAAGACCTTTCAGCTATGCTTAATGAAGATGATTTATTGGTTGTGAATATTCCACCACAGGAAGAATCGATTATCAAGGTGATCGGAGTGGGTGGAGGCGGTAGTAATGCCGTGAACCATATGTGCCGTCAGGGTATTCGGGGCGTAGAGTTCGTGGTGTGTAACACGGATATACAGGCGTTGCGGATTAGTCCCGTGAAGAATCGTATTCAGATCGGTAAGGAGCTTACCGAGGGGCGTGGAGCGGGAAGTTTGCCGGAACGCGGTAAACAGTCGGCTATTGAAAGTCTGGATTATATCAAAACGATATTGGAGCGTAACACGAAAATGGTGTTTATTACGGCAGGTATGGGAGGTGGAACCGGAACGGGAGCCGCACCTATTATTGCCAAACAAGCTCGTGAGTTAGGTATTCTGACTATCGGAATCGTGACGATCCCTTTCAGTTTTGAGGGGCGGAAACGAGTGGAGCAAGCTATGGAGGGTGTTGACGAATTGTCGAATTACGTGGATGCTTTGTTAATTATCTGTAACGAGAAGTTGCGGGATATGTACGGGGATTTGAAATTGTCGAAAGCGTTTGAGATGGCAGATAACGTGTTGACGATTGCGGCTAAGAGTATAGCGGAGATCATCACGCTAAAGGGATTCGTGAACGTGGACTTTGCGGACGTGGAGGTGGTGATGCGGAATAGTGGGGTGGCGCTGATGGGTGCCGGAGAGTCGGTTGGAGAGAATCGTGCGCTGGAGGCTGCGAAGATGGCATTGGAATCGCCCTTGTTGAATAGTAATGATATTCGGGGGGCATCTAATATATTGTTGAATATGTTGTACGGTAGTAAGGAGATCACGATGGATGAGATTACCTTGATTACCGATTACGTGAAGGAGTTGGTCGGGAACGATGTGGACGTGATTTGGGGGGCTGGTAAGGATGATGCTTTAGGTGATGAGTTGCACGTGGCTGTGATTGCTACCGGGTTTAACGGTTCACCTATCGAAAGGAAAAAGACGAATATTTCTTTCAAGGTGGAGACCGTGGAAGATTTGGAGATGCAGACGGTGGATGCCCGGAAGTTGGAGGAAGAGGAGCGGATGCGCAAGCAAAAACTGGAGGAAAGTCGTCGGTTACGCCAACAACGAGGAGAACAGCGGCGAGATGTCGGGAAACGTCAACGGGCTATCGTGTTTGACGATGATGATGACGATGAACCGGTTCGGGAAGAGGAGACTCACCGGAAACGGATCGAAGAGTACGATCGGGAGTTTGAACTGGAGAACGGGCGCAAACGGGGAAAGAATGAGGTGCCGGATGTAGATAGTTGGTTCAAGCGTAAGCTGGGGAATATGTTCAACGAGGATATGAATAGGGATTCACAAATGTAATAATGGACGATCATGGTAGATGGATTGATAAATTTTAACCAGTTTGAGATTACTACCCCGATTATTAAGGTGATCGGAGTCGGAGGTGGTGGCGGTAATGCTGTGGAATACATGTACAGGCAAGGGATCTGTGACGTGGATTTCGTGTTGTGTAATACCGATTCGCAAATATTGGAACATAGTCCTATTCCGACCATTATTCAATTGGGGAAGACCCTGACTGAAGGACGGGGAGCGGGGAACCGACCGGAAATCGGAGAGGCTGCCGCTAACGAGAGTATTGATGATATAAAAGCGTTGTTGAGTACCAATACGAAGATGGTGTTTATCACGGCAGCAATGGGGGGTGGTACCGGGACTGGTGCGGCACCCGTGATTGCCAAGGTTGCCAAGGATATGGGTATTCTGACGGTGGGTATTGTGACGATACCTTCCCGTTTCGAGGGACCTAAACGTTTAGATCAGGCTCGTGAAGGGGTAAAAAGATTAAAAGAACACGTGGATTCTTTGATTATCATAGATAATGAGAAGATACAACGGATATTCGGATCGCAGACATTGTCGAGTGCATTTGCCAAGGCTAACGACGTGTTGAATATTGCTGCCAAGGGTATCGCAGAGATTATCACGTTACCGGGATATATAAACGTCGACTTTGCCGACGTGAGAACGGTGATGACGGATAGTGGAATTGCTATTATGGGTGCGGCGAAAGCCTCCGGTGAAGACCGGGCGAAGCGGGTGATTGCCGAGGCTTTGAATAGCCCTCTGCTGAATAAGAGCGATATACTGGGAGCTAGTGACATCTTGTTGAATATTACATCCGGGACGGATGAAATTACGATGGATGAGATGAGTGAAATCACGAATTACGTGATTAAGGAAGTAGGTGATAATGCAGCTATAATCTGGGGTGTGGGAACCGATGAGGCGCTGGAAGATGCAATTTCCGTGACGGTGATTGCTACCGGCTTTCCCATGGAGGACGTGGAAAACACGTTCACGAAACCCTTGAAGGGAGTTGCGTCCGTGAATGATGTTTCGGAAGAGGCGGTGGATGCCGCCCGTACGAAGAAGATCAAGGACGGGGTAAAGGATTACGTACAGGTCATTTTAAAGGAATCGGAGGTTTTGCTTCAACCGGATCTGTCACCCGAAAAAATAGAAGAATTGGCAACGACTCCGGCGTATACACGGAGACATTTAAAAATAGACAGACCCTAGCGATTTAGTGATTTAATGATTTAGCGATTACGTGATTTCCGGTTTATAAGTAGAGGCGTTAGCCTTGTGAGGAGGAATCTAAAATCAAAAATCACTAAATCCGAAATTGTAAGGGGGTAATTTAAAACAGTTTAATGGAAAAATTTAGAGAATTAGGATTAGACGGGGAAATTCTTAAAGGAATTGCAGATTTAGGGTTTGAAACACCGAGTCCGGTACAAGAGAAGGCCATCCCTGTTATTTTGGGCGAAGAAAATGATTTGGTTGTGTTAGCCCAGACCGGGACGGGAAAAACAGCGGCTTTCGGATTGCCGTTATTACAGAAAATTAATCCGGAGTGGAATAGTGTACAGATATTGGTTCTGAGTCCCACGCGTGAGTTGTGTATGCAAATCGGGAGTGACTTGAAAAAATATTCAAAGTATCTTCCGGATATTCGTGTGACCTGTGTGTACGGGGGTACGGATATTAGAAGGCAAATGAAAGAATTACAGAAGGGGGTACACGTGGTTGTGGCTACTCCGGGACGTTTGGTTGACTTGTTGAACCGGAAGGCATTGAATATCGAGACCGTGTTTGCTGTCGTGCTGGATGAGGCCGACGAGATGTTGAACATGGGATTCCAAGAAGATCTGGACTTTATCTTGAGTAACACGCCTAAGGATAAAAATACATATTTGTTTTCGGCAACAATGCCGAAAGAGGTAGAGCGGATAGCCCGGAATTATCTGGTGAACCAGAAGGAGATTTCCGTGGGGAAAAAGAATCAGGGTGCAGACACTGTGTCTCACCAATATTATATGGTTCGTGCGAAAGATTGTTACGAGACGTTACGTCGAATCGTGGATTGCGCTCCCAGTATGTATGCTATTATTTTTACTCGCACGAAGAATGATGCGCAGGATATAGCGAAACATTTGCAGCGTGACGGAATTGATTGCGATGCATTACATGGGGATCTGAGCCAAGCGCAGCGGGATAACGTGATGAACGCTTTCCGGGCGAAACGACTGAAAGTGTTGGTGGCAACCGATGTGGCTGCTCGTGGGTTGGATGTGGATTGCCTGACACACGTGATCAATTACAATTTGCCGGAAGACGTGGAGAGTTACACGCATCGTAGCGGTAGAACGGGACGTGCCGGAAAGGAAGGAATCTCTATTGCGATTATTCACTCGAAAGAGAAAGGGAAATTGCGTCGGATTGAAGGTATCTTGAAAAAGAAGTTCGAGTACAAGCAAGTTCCGGTAGGGGAAGAGATTTGTCGGGCTCAGTTGGCATTCTATGCAGATAAGATTTTAGCATCGGAGGATCAAGAGGATATGGATCTATATGCTCCGGATGTGTATGAAAAGTTCGCAGAGCTGACGAAAGAAGAGTTGATCCAACATTTGGTATCCTACGAGTTCGGTAAGTTACTGAAGAAGTATAAGAATACGGCTGATTTGAATATTAGCGAAGATGACCGTGGAGGTCGTTCAGAGCGAGGTGAACGGGGAGATAGACGTGACCGTCGAGGACGTGGAGAAGAGACTGTATATAGCACGTTTATGCTGAATGTCGGTCGGGAAGACGGGCTAACACCTCGTGATTTGATGGGCTTGATTAATAAATATTCTCGTCGTCGGGGGATTGGTGTCGGAGGTATTCGTATTTTTGATACAGATACTAAATTCGAGATTGACGAGGAGAGTGCATCTGATTTCGCCGTAGATTTCAGCAAGGTTCTCTTTAATGGTATTCCATTGGAGATAAAGGCTATCCCGACTCGGGACAATGGACGTCGTCGAGATGACCGGAATAGAGGCGAGTTTTCCGGAAGACGGGAACGTCGAGATCGGGACAAACGAGATAGCCGAGGTGGCGGACGTCGGGAAGAAAAGAGTGGTGGAAAGAGAAGAGGAAGACCGGGAAGTGATCCGAAAAAGCCGAGAAATTTCAATAGATCGTCTTCTCGTGGCTAGAAAATAATTTGTACATTTGAACATGGGAAGTGTAAAGTTTACTTTACATTTTCACATGTTCAATGTTTATATATTCAAATTGAAAAATGATGGAAATTAAGAGTGCCAATTTTGTGATAAGTAACACGGATGTGAAGAAGTGTCCGGATCCGGATAGACACGAATATGCGTTTATCGGGAGATCGAACGTGGGGAAATCTTCGTTAATTAACATGTTAACGAACCACAGTAAACTGGCCAAGACATCCGGCAGTCCGGGAAAGACACAGTTAATCAATCATTTTTTGATTAATGATGAATGGTATCTGGTGGATTTACCCGGATACGGGTATGCCAGAACATCTAAATCTCAGCGAGGACAATTCAGTTCCATGATAAAGAATTATATTTTAAAAC
>OJSC01001967.1_pt1 | contig 18198 bp, 10 predicted proteins | sample 1599361 | NCBI WGS metagenome assembly OJSC01 (sample SAMN04168656, study PRJEB22393) | human gut metagenome | biome: human gut microbiome; feature: stool | host: Homo sapiens | collected 2014-03-17 | reverse complement strand
TCTGTTGCAGGTTCAGGTGATATTTTCCTGAAGAATGGACTTCAAACCGATGATAACCTGACAATCAATGTTGCAGGTTCGGGAGACATCAAGGGTAGTGGCATTAAATGTAATGATATGAAGGTATCTGTAGCCGGTTCAGGTGATATCAATGCAAATAACATCACTTGCAACAATCTGAAAGTTTCTGTAGCCGGATCGGGTGACATGATATTGAAGAATGTAACCGCCACAGGCACGGAAGCAAGCGTTGCCGGATCAGGTTCAGCTACCATTACCGGAACTACTCAAACCGCTTCTTACAGTGTAGCCGGTTCGGGCGACCTCCTTACAGAAGGTTATGAAGCCCAGCGCGTTTCCGCCAGTGTAGCCGGTTCGGGCAGTATCAAATGCTTTGCTACCGAATTTCTGAAAGTACGCACCAGCGGTAGCGGTAAGGTAGGTTACAAAGGAAATCCTGAATTGGATTACCCGAAGAAGAGCTTGTACAAACTTTAAAATTCTCTCTTACAACTACTATAGGAAAAAAGTTTTTTCTAACACACAAAACGCAAGGGTTTCCGTGAGGAAGCCCTTCGTTGTTTTTAAGCCTCTCCTCTTATCCCACCTCTTACGGTACCTCCACTATCGGAGAGAGTAATCCCGTATAAAGGGAGATGAATAGTTCCCAAAGGCACAAAAAAATAGGGGAACCTCCCGGCCTCCCTATTCGTATTGTTAACTTTAATATTAAATGCAGAGTATATCTCCATTTAATGCCTTTATGCCTTAGCGGATAGTTTTCAAGCCTTTCATCTCCGCTTTATCAGCCTCTTTGATGCTAATGGCAACGCCGCCACTGGCGGCTAATTTCTGTTTCAGTACACTCTTAGGTGTCACTACTACCTTACGTATACGATAGCTTTGGGGATTGGTATCCCAATCTGCATCCTTACCATCTTCGTAAATGGTAGCGATATATTGTTTTCCTTCTGGAAGCCAGGAGAAAGGAATCGTTGCCGTACGACTGTTCTCATCAGTAATGCCGCCAACAAACCATTCGTCTTCGCCTTTTGCCTTGCGGGCTACGGTGATGTAATCTCCCGGTTCGGCTTCCAGATACCAGCTATTGTCCCAGTCTACCGCAACATCTTCAATGAAGCGGAAGGCATCCGGGAAACGGGCGTAATTGGAAGGCAGGTCGGCTACCATCTGAATAGGAGAAGGCATGGTCATGTAGAGTGCCATTTGCTTCACCAAAGTGGTATGCACACGTTCGTTGGGTTTCTCACCGTTGTAATAAGACAGTCTTGTCTCGAAAATACCCGGAGTATAGTCCATCGGACCACCTTTCAGGCGGGTAAAAGGCAGGATACAGGTATGATCGGGATCATTGCCGCCCATTGTTTCGAACTCTCCGCCACGAGCAGATTCCTGGGCCAGCCAGTTAGGATAAGTACGGCACAAACCGGTGGGGCGTACTGCCTCGTGGCTATTAACCATTACTTTATAATCAGCAGCACGACGGGCTACATGGATGTAATGGTTGTTCATCCATTGGGAAGAGTGATATTCATTACGGGGGATGATGTAACCTACGTAGCCGGTTTTCACGGCATGATAGCCATTGTCTACCATGAACTGGAAGGCCTCATCCAATTGGCGTTCGTAGTCGGCAGCATTCGCGGCTGTTTCGTGGTGCATCACCATTTGCACGCCTTTTTCTTTGGCATAACGTTGCAGCTCTTTGACGTCGAAGTCGGGATAAGCTTTGTTGAAGAGGAACTGACGGTCTTTCCGGTAGGAAGCCCAATCTTCCCAACCTTCGTTCCAGCCTTCTACTAGTATTCCGTCGATGCCATGGGCGGAGGCGAAGTCGATATATTCCTTCACATGGGCGGTATTGGCGGGGTGATGGCCGTTAGGTTTCAGTTTGGTATAATCTGTGATGCCGGGCTTGGCCTGATAGAAATCACTATACGCCCAGGTCTTTCCTTCGCCTGTGAACATTTCCCACCACACGCCGACGAATTTCATCGGACGAATCCAGGAGGTATCTTCATATTGGCAAGGTTCGTTCAGATTATAAATCAACTGAGAAGCAAGAATGTCGCGGGCATCATCGCTAACAATAACGGTACGCCAGGGAGACAACACGGGTAGTTGCAAATAGCCTTTCTTACCCAATTTATCAGGAGTCAGGTGGGCGCTCAGTTTAAACTGCTTATCATCTACATTCAGCAACATACCGGCATAATCCACTAAAGCGGCTTCATGGATATTCAGGTAGATGCCGTCTTCGCTTTTCATCATTAACGGGGTTTGCACTGTCAGGCCGCCTTCGGCTTTAGATTCATAAGATTTCTTGGCAATTCTTTTCTCCATATCCACTGCTATTTCCGATAGAGGGGCAGTGGTATAGGCAAACTCATTGGTATCATAATCGCCGGGAATGCAAAAGGCTTTGTGATTTCCCGTGAGATTGAATTCGGTTACTTCATCTTTTACGGTGAGGTAGTTCATCTTGCGTTGCAAAGGCAGTTCGTAGCGAAAGCCCAGGCCATCATCGAACAGGCGGAAACGGATATTTAGGATACGTCCTGTTTCCGGTTGTTCCAGGGTGACGGTCATTTCGTTATAATGATTCCGTACCCGGTTGTACTCACCCCAGACGGGATTCCAGTAGTTATCAACAGAAGCACGTTCGAGGTTAGTCTGCTTGAATCCGCGGGTCAGGTCGGCTTCTTCCGTCAAGAGACCTAAACGACCGGAAGTTAAAACGGGTTTGCCTTTATAGTCCAGCCGGTATGTCGGAACACCGTCTGCCTGCTCCATAAACTCCAATGACAGGTTACCGTCAGGAGAAGTGAGTTGCTGGGCCGAGGCGAACGAACCGAGGCAAAGGAAAAAGGCAATAAAAAGAGAATGTTTCATATTCTATTATGGTTTTAGTATGATACTTTTAAACACTAATATCATCTCATCAATACTTAAAGATTCGATACTGATAAGGACACAGGCTCAGTTCTGCTTCCAGCTTCTTTTCTGTTCCGCTATACATATCTCTACTTGGATGTCCGTTCCACTCTTGCGGAAGCGTCACATTTACTTCACGATTACGTACATTTACAGCAACCAACACACGGTCTTTACCATCCTGTTTTTCAAATAGCAGCACATCGGGTTGCGGATATGTCTTCAATCCCCCTTTACGAATAGCCGGATACTCGTTGTAAAGAGCCATCAGACGGCAGTATTCCTGATACAGTTCACTGTTCCCGGTCCAATCCACCGGAACATACGTAAAGAAGTTGATAGCTTCGGGATAACCCGCCTCTTGTGAACCATAAATCAACGCTCCTCCATGCAGATAAGTAGTCAGTACGAAAGCTGCCATAGAACCGCGCACATCTCCGAATTCTTTAGTAGGCGACATCTTTGCCGACTCATCATGATTGGTGGTAAAACGCAGTTTCACTTTTCCTACGGGGATAGTGTCATACTCCGCTTTATCCGTAGCAAACAGTTCCTGTGCCGGAGCATCTTTTACGAATACATCGCGAAGTGAATCCAGAAAGTCCCAGGAATAATTCATATCAAAACCAGCATCAAAGTGGTCGCGTCTTTTCCCTTCAGCCAGCATCAGCAACGAACGCTCGGGGATGGCACGCAAAGAGTCGAGCGCCTGTTTCCAGAAGTCGAAGGGAACAAAGTCCGCCGCATCGCAACGGAAACCATCGATGCCGATTTCAGTAACCCAAAACTTCATGGCTTCAATCATTGCCAGGCGCATCTCCTGATTATCAAAGTTTAGGTCAGCCACATCCTTCCAACCGGTTCCGGCAGGAAAGATTATGTTTCCGGCCTCATCCTGCGTATACCATTCCTTGTTGGCAATCCAAGCATTGTCCCAGGAAGTATGATTGGCTACCCAGTCGATAATCACATTCATCCCCTTCTGATGGCAAGTGGCAACCAAGGCCTTAAACTCATCCAGTGTTCCGAACTCCGGATTCACTCCTTTATAGTCCTTCACACAATAGGGGGAATTCACTGATTTCTCCTGCCCTACTTCATTGATCGGCATAAACCACACCACGTTGATTCCCAATGTCTGAATGGAATCTAAGCGACGTTCCACCGCCTTGAATGACTTCTCAGGAGCAAACACTCGCGGATTGACCTGATACATCACCACATCTTCCACAGCAGGCAATGCCGCAACTTCCGCCGCCGCTTCGCCCTGCCGCTTACCTGTACAGGCAGCAAGCAGGCACAGCAGGCTTACAACAAATATATATTTCTTCATATTATCCTTCTATTTTCCAGATGTAATATTGATAGGGCTCCAACGTAATCGTTCTTGGCAACACGGTGCTTTCACCGGTCCAGAGATTCTTCGCACTATCCCCTACCCGCTCCATAGGCAGATTCAATCTTTCCTGATTGCCACTGGTATTTATCAGTACCAATATCTTTTCCGTAGAAGAAATGCGATAAGAGCATATCGCTTTACTCGTCTGATAAAGTTTGATCTCTCCATTCTGTAAAGCGGGAGAGTTGCGATACAACTGCATCAGTTTGGTATAATCCGCCTGATAATCGGCATTAGAGTCCCAGTCCATCGGCTGATAACCAAAGAAAGAGAGGGCTTTGTCATAAGCCAGTTCCTGCGAACTATAGATCATAGGACAGCCACCCATAGAAATAGAGGCCACAAAAGCAGAGAAAGCACCTTCCTTGGTTTGATAAGCCTGCACGGGCGATTTCTCGGAAGCCATATCATGGTTGGTGGAATAACGCATAAGTAACCGTTTATCTGTTACCGAAGCAAGCTCACTACGATGTGTGTCATACAGATTTGCCACAGAAGCGCTTCCTGCATATACATCCTGTAGTTTATAAGCGAAGTTCCAGGCATACAGCATATCAAAACCTGCATCGTAGAGTGCGGTTTGTGAACCTTCGGCCAGCATCAGCAAGGTACTTTTGGCGGCACGAAGCTTCGTGATAGTTTCCTTCCAAAAATCATTGGGTACACCTTCGGCATGGTCGCAACGGAATCCGTCTATGTCAGCTTCGGTCAGCCAGTAAAGCATAGCTTCCTGCATGGCGGCACGCATGGCTGTGTTGTCATAGTTCAGATCAGCCACATCGTCCCAACCCATTCCAGGAGGAGAAACAATATTACCGTTGGCGTCCTGCGTATACCAGTCCTTATGTTCCGTAGTCCAGGCATGATCCCAGGCGGTATGGTTAGCTACCCAGTCCAGGATGACCAGTATACCTTCGGCATGGGCTTTCGTGACTAATGCTTTCAGATCGGACAGTGTTCCATAAGCAGGATTAATAGCCCGATAGTCTTTCACACAATACGGAGAACCGACAGCATTCTTTTCACCTTGCTGGAAAATGGGCATGAGCCAAAGAACATTGGCTTCCAGCTTTTTGATACGCGGCAGTTGGGCAGTCAGTCCATTCAGTGCTTGCGCTTCACCGAAGAGTGCCGGATTGGCTTCATAAATCACCATTCCGTCTGTAGTTACGTCACCTGCGGGAGGCGGCATATCAGGATCATCATCCGAACTGCATCCGGTAAAGCTCAACAGCAAAAGACTGGAGCACAAAATCTTAAGGATATCTTTTAGTCTCATATCTATAATGTTATACCTATTAATTATCTGATAAAAGAGTTTCAGCTTATTTTTCAGCTGGTGGAACTCTTAGTTTCATTGCTTGAAACTAAGAGTTTCTCGTTGTGAAACAGAGAGTTTCAAGTAATGAAACTACTTGTTTCAAGGCATGAAACAAACGGTTTCCCATCTTGAAACTCAAAGCATCTTAGGGCTTGGGCAGTTTTTCATAAGAAGTAGCTGTGATGGAGAAGTAGATATCTCCTATCAATGCTGTGTACAGCCCGCCATCTTCTATTTGCTGTCCGCCTCCATTGTTATTGAAAATCAGATTCACATTCTTGCCAATGTGTTCCGATAAGTCAAAGTATTTATAAGTCATGCCATTAACTTCCTTCGTTCCGGTGACCTGCATGCCCGGCCAGCCGCCACCCAGTTCAGCGTCACCCCAACCATAGAGAGTCAAAGCTTCCCAACCGGAGTTATCCTGTACATACACGGTACAATCTTTTATTTCATTACAACCCGCTTCCGAGATGCGGAGATAGTAATCACGATCTATCGTCAGGTTATAGTCCTTCAACTGACTTCCACCATTGTTATTATTGAATATCAGGTTGACATTCTTATTTGTGCAAGCTGGTGTCAGATGGAAACACTTATACGTTGTACCGTTAATTTCCTTCGTCTCCGATACCTGTATGCCGGGCCATCCGCCACCAAGTTCCACATCTCCATAGCTGTAAAGCGCCAACACCCCCCAACCGGTATTATCTTCCACATAAAGAGAATAGCTCGTACCATGTGTTGCGGGATCTATCTCCTCACACTTATCAGGAGTAATACTGAAATAGAAATCGCGGCTGAAAGTGATGTTCTTCACGAAAGACAGCACGAGTCCCGGGTCGTCTTCCTGTTTGTTGTTATTAAATGTCAGCTTCAAACTTTGATTCATCAGTTCCACATCGGTTTCAAAGTATTTATAAACCACTCCGTTGATTTCCTTTGTTCCGGCAGGTTCAAGTCCCGGCCAGTCTTCATTGTTATCACCTGCCCCGGAGATATAAAGTGCCAGATCTCCCCAACCGGACTGGTCGTCCACATAGATAAAGTAGCTTGCTTCCGGATCGATCTCTTCGTAACCCTTATCGGTAATGCGGAAATAGAAGTTTCTGTTGAGTGTCACCGCCGGACCGTCAAACTGCTTTCCATCATTATTATTGAAAATAAGATTCACACCTTCATAGCCATCCAGAGCTTTCCCCATATCGAAGTATTTATAAGTAACTCCATTGATCACTTCCGTACCTTTCACCGCAATACCCGGCCAAGCAGGTGTTACATCACCGGCACCAGCCCAACCGTACAAGTAAAGATTATCCCAACCGGATTTATCAGCCACATAAACCACAAAGCCATCATGTCCTTCTTCTTCAGTTTCAAAATAAGCTTTCCAGCGGTCCACCCATACATTGGTACGGGTTCCTACCTTTACATCCAACTGATGCACCACAGCCTCATTCTTCACCGAACGTTCTTCACCTTTCGAGGCCGATACGAAGTAGAAGCCGTCTGCCAGTGTTTTTCCATCTTTAAAAGTGGAAGGTAGCAGATAGATTCCCCACTTGGATTCACTTCCGGTAGCTTTCTCCAACTGCCATTCCAGATTACCCACAGCAGCTTCGGCTCCTCCATTAAAGTCGCCCACAATGTAGTATTCGTCATCGGCAGCACTGCCTTTCGGCATGATAACTTCCAGCAATATGGCGTTCGCCTTGATTTCGAACTGAGGCAGTTCGTCATCGAATATAATCGTATCTGTATCGTCGCACCCGTTGAGCAGAGCAAACAACGGCAACATAAACAGCCAATAAACTATCTTTTTCATGGATTTTCTGTTTTTGAGTTATTTATAATTCGGGTTCTGTATCAGTCCTTGATTGACAAGCAATGCAGAAGCAGGCAACGGATACCACTCATATTTACGATCGCGCTTGACGGGATAAAGTTGACCATTGTCTGTGGCACGGCCGAAGAACCACCACTGGCCTTGCGTGAATTTGTCGAAACGACGCAAGTCTGTACGACGACGGCGACCTTCATTCAGGAACTCAACACCCCACTGACTCAACATCCAGTCCATATCGAAAGCGGTGAAGCCACGGCCCGGTTTGTCTTTCACATCTGCCCAGTCACCGGCACTGAAGTAACGTTTACGTACTTCGTTCACCAGTTCTTTGGCCTTGTCGGCTTGTCCGGCACGCATTTCACACTCTGCCAGCATATAGTACACTTCGCTCAGGCGGAATTCCACTTCATCGATGTTCTGAAAGTCAATGGCTGCGGAAGTAGGATATACCGGGTATTTCACCAGACGGAGGCCGGAGTTCGTCTCACCCCAACGCGGTGACATGACGGTTTCCAAGTTGCGTCCGAGGTTCATAAACGTACCTACCTGGTCTACATACGCCAAGTCTTGTCCGTCACGGTCGGCATCGGCTTTCAAGGCCTCACCCTTACCATAGTTAGCTTTTATGGTACCTTTCAGGAAGATACCGCTGTAGCCGTTCTTCTTATCATAATTATAGTTCTTTTTACGGATGTCGCGGTCGTCGAAGCGTTCGTAGACTGCACCCAGTTTATCACCGTAAGCCGCATCGAGGAAACAGGTGGCTCCCTGTGTACCTCCCAATTCATTCACCGTACCCGCATTGTCATACGAAGGAACCAGACAAGTACAGTTCCAACCGCTCTGGCTATAAGTACCTCCGAAATAATCCCAGATATTATAAGGATAGAAAGTCATGCGCATCCATCCCATATTCAGTTTACCGTCTTCACAAGCAAAAGCCATGATGACTTCGGGACATTCCGTATTATTGATAGAGTAAATATCGCGGTAATCCTTTGCCAATTCATAGTTACCATATTTACCGCTGATTATTTCACGACACAGTTCGGCACATTCGGTATAGTGGCTTTCTTTGATGAACACTTCAGCATTCAGCAACAGACGGGCTTTGATTATACGGTTCACAGCCTTGTTCATGCGGTTCACCTGATTTTCAACCATTCCTTCGTAGCAATCATCCAGCTCGGTAGCAATGAAGTTATAAATCTTCTTGCAACTTGTATCAAAGTCCGGATCGGCAGTGGGTGGCAATTCACCGTCTACGGTGGCCGGTTCAATATTCAGCGGCAATGCACCACCCCAGATTTCGAAGATATTGTAATAAGCCCAGGCACGAAGTGTACGTACTTCGCCTTCATAAGCTTTCAGTTTCTCATCGGTCATCTTCAGGTCAGCAGAAGTTAACTTCCCCATATCAGCCAATAAAGTATTACAAAGACCGATAGTGGTCCATGCATTTTCCCAGGCACTGCGGATAATCTTGGCATCGGGAGTCCAGTTCTGGATGGAGAAGATAAACTTTTCGCCTTCATCATATCCCCACTGACCGCCATTCCATACACGCCAGGTCACCTGATCGGCAGGAAATTCTTGCATGTACCAGAAATATTCGGCATAACTGGTAGCACCTGTGGAATAAATAGTAGCTACCGCACTCTTCACACTATTCTCGTCCTGATAATAGACGCCGGAGTCTACACGGTCGAATACTTCTTCCGTAAGGTCGAAGCAACCGCTCAATGAACAACCCAGAATGATTGCCAACAGACATTTATATTTCAGATATTTCATAATTCTTTTCTGTATTAATGATTAAAACGATAGCCTTATTTGAAACGGATATTCAAGCCTACGCTCAACTGAGTAGCCGAAGGATAGGCACTGTTTGTATCTACACCCGGAGTCAGTCCGTTGATGGCAACGGCTGAGGGATCGTTACCGGAATAACCGGTCAGCGTAAACAGGTTCTTAGCTGTCAGATAAACCCTCATACCCCTGATGAACTTATTTTCTTTCGGGGTGATGGTATATCCCAGAGTCAGGTTATCCAGCTTAAAGTAATCACCCTTTTCAAGGAAGAAGGAAGAGATAACACCGCCACCGGTTGTAATATCTGCATCTTTTCCATAAGCATCGCGCAACACATTGTCCGTACCGCAACCTTTCAGACCCATTCCGTAACGACGCATATTGAAGATTTCAAAACCGAAAGCACCGTTGAACATCAGGCTCAGGTCGAAGTTCTTATAACGGAGCGTATTGCTCCAAGAAAGATAAGAGGTCGGCGTACCATTACCGATATGGCGTTTGTACTTCACATCTGCCTTGGATACGGGAACTTTTTCGCCTTCATCAGTATAAATCATCATATCGCCATTCTCTACACCCGCATACTCGTAACCATAGAACTGGCCGATCTTGCTGCCCTCTTCCACGCGGAAGAAGTATTCGCTCGTACCTACACCCGGCTTCTGATACAGTTCCACATAAGAAGCTTTGTGCAGGCTGTTGGAGAGTTTATCCAGTTTCGTAGTGCCGTAAGAGTAGTTGACACCCGTTGTCCATTCTACGGGAGTTCCTTTGAAAGCATCTCCTTCCAGAGAAACTTCGATACCACGGTTCACAGTGGTTCCTACGTTTACCAGAATTGTAGAGTAGATGTAGGGAGGCTGTGGAGCCGTATAGTTGTAAAGCAAGTCGCGTGACTGGCGGTCGAACCATTCAACAGAACCGCGCAATCTGTTCCACAAGGCAAAGTCAACACCGATGTTCATACTGACACTTTTCTCCCAGCCCAGTTTAGAGTTGGCATTCACTGAAGGAGCATAACCTGTTACCCAGGCACCGTCCATCAGATAGGTATCCGTAACATTCAGCTGGGCATTTTTATGAGAACCGTAAGTGGCCAATGACTGGTAGCAATCGAAGTCCGAACGACCTGTTACTCCATAAGAAACACGGGGTTTCAAACTCTGAACGATGTTTTGGTGGTCTTTCAGGAAACCCATATTCGCCATTTCCCAGGCAAGGGAAAGGGACGGGAAAGCACCCCATTTCTGATCCGCACCGAATTTCGTAGAACCTTCGTAGCGGATGGAGGCGGAAGCAATCAACAGATTCTTCCAATTATAGTTGATACGCCCGAAGACACCGATCAATTTGGCAAGAGATTTACCGGTACCCATGCTTGCTTTTCCTTTGGCAAGGTAAGAACCGCTTCCAAGGTTATTCCAGAGAATGTCGTCGAAGTTGAAGTCACTGTTTCCGGCCTGCAGGCGTTCCCAAGTGGTTTGCTCATAGTTGTAACCTACCATTGCCTTGAAGTTGTGGTCACCTAGATCCAACGAGTAGTTACCCAACCACTCCAGACGGGAAGTGTACCACTTCTGGTAAGTAACTTCTGCACGTCCGTTATAGCCGTTCCAGTAAGATTCACCAGCGGTGGAAGGGGTATAATAGTGCTGCTTCAGATCGTTGTAGTGCAAAGAATAGCTCAATGAAGTATTCAGCATTTGCTTTTCCGAACGGATCAGGTTGACTTTTACCTCAGCAGTACCCAGCAGGTAAACGCGCTGACCGTTATTGTCGATCTCTTTCAGTTCCTGCACCGGATTGCGTGCTCCGGTAGGAGAAGTAGGCTGGAAGTAAGTTCCATCCTCGTTATACAAAGGCATGGTAGGGTTCATGCTCAGGGCAGTATCGAACATACCATCGTTACCCCATACTTCATTCACGCGACGGGCGTTGAGTGAACCGTTCAGTTCTATGATTCCATCCATCATACGCTGGTTCAGGACAAAGCGTCCGCCGAATTCCTCACGGCTACTGTTCAGATCGAGGCCGGTTGCTTTCTTATAATTGAAAGAAGCGCCATAGTATCCGTTCTTGGTACTGCCGTCGATAGAAAGATATTGGTTGTTATCATAAGAGAAATCACGCAGCAAGAGGTCATACCAATCAGTAGAATACCCATAATCCGTTGCACGGCGGGAACGACGGAATTCATCTGCGCTTAAAATATCCGGACCGCTCTTTGCCAGATTCACACCAAACCAACTGTCGTAAGTCACTTGGACACGTCCGGCTTCTCCGACTCCCTTACGGGTGGTGATCAGGATTACACCATTGGCACCGCGTGTTCCGTAGATAGCAGCGGAAGCGGCATCTTTCAGTACGGTCATCGACTCAATATCCTGTGCTGCCAAGTTGCGGATATCACCACCTGCCACACCATCAATTACCACTAACGGGTCATTAGATGCCGAAATAGATGTTGCACCGCGAATCTGAAGAGAGGAACTTGCATTCGGATTGGCTGCCGCCGTATTGTTTACGGTCAAACCGGCAACTTTACCGGTCAGCATCTCCATCGGATTGTTCATGGAACCTTGCAGGAACTTCGATCTGTCTACCTGCACAATGGAACTGGAAAGTTCTTTCTTGCTCAATGAACCGTAGCCCACTACAACAACTTCATCCAGTGCCTGAGCGTCTTCTGACAACACTACATTGATTTCTTTACGTCCACTACAGGGGATCTCTTGTGTTTTGTAACCAATAAAGGAGAAAACAAGGACGGAAGAAGGCTTCACGCCCGACAAAGTATAGTTACCGTCAATATCGGTAATGATACCATTAGTTGTACCTTTCACGGTTACGTTGGCACCGATTACAGTTTCGCCCGTGGTATCCGTTACTTTTCCTTTCACGGTTAAATCCTGGGCAAAGGATGCCACTGCAAAAAGTAATCCGGCCATGAGAAGGAGAGACCGGCACAAACATAACTTTGTTCTTTTTACATTCATACTATTAGTTTTTAGATTAACAATCATTCTGTTCACCTCCACAGGTTGAGGCGACAGTGCAAATGTCTGTAAAAAGAAGGGGGAAGAAAAAGGGAACTAAAGAAAATCTAGATTAGCAAAAGAAGCAAAACATTATATATCAGAAAGATAAAACAAATAAAGGGCGTTAAAAAACTAAATGAAAACAAAGAAAAAGACATCTCATTATCCTGCAAAAGAACCTATTTTCATCACCTCTTCTTCAAAATTATCACGGCAAAGAGAGCGATTCTTCAATTTGGAACGATAGGTATAAATGGTAGTAATGGAATAACGCAGGAATCCTGCAATCTTGGCACTATCCGTAATGCCCAAACGAATCAGGGCGAATATACGAAGCTCTGTTGTCAGCCGTTCATCTTGTTTAGGAATAATTCTTTCTTCTTCCGGCAACAACTCATTAAAGCGTTTCACAAAATCAGGGAAAATACTAAGAAACGAATTATCGAAGTTCTGATAGAATTCTTTCAGCTCCTCATCGATGAAACGGGACGATTTCAACGTTTTGTAGAGTTCTTCCACCTTTCCCGAAGCAGCTTGTTTGTTAAGCATCCGGCGGTATCCCTCCAACTTGTCAATGTATGTGGAACACAATCCCATAAACCGACCGACGTACTCCTCTTTAATATGATTAGCCTCCGTCAGCGAATCATTCGTTTCGTGCTGTCTCTGATTTACTTCAATCAATCTTTCATTGAGAAGTTTCAATTCTTCATTCACAGCCAGCAAATCCTGCCGCGCACGGGCCAGTTTCTTCACCTGACGAATTACATACCAGACCGCACATGCCAAAAACAGTGTCAGTAAACTGGTAACGACCAGAAATATCTGCAACACTTGCTGATGTTTCTGTTTTTCCACTTGATAGGCATGGTCTATGACGGGAAGCATCCTTGAAGCCTGCACATTCCGGAGACGGGCATTGTAGAAATTGGCATCTTTCATACTGCGTTTCATATAAACATCCGCCCGTTGCAATTGTCCCTCTTCATATAACAGTTCCGCCAATGCACGCAAGGAATTATTCTCTTTCACCACACCACGAATATCAGCAATTGCACTCTTTATCAAGTACTCTTTTTGCTTTTCTCGATGTCCTGTACTCTGATAGATAAAGGCAAGAATAGAAGTTACTACCGCATAATCTCGCGTATCCGGCGAAAGTTTCTGATGATAAGCTTCTAACATTTCGATGGCTTCCTCACCTCTTCCTTGTTGCAGAAGTTCGGGAGTATAAGCTATGACATACTGATAAGATCCCTCTTCTACCATCTGCAATACAGAGTCGCGGTAAGTATACAGGTTATTCAGATATTCAATCTGATATTCATCGTCCATCGCATACTCTGCATGATAGAGATAAATATCCTCAAAAGTGATGTAATATTCAATGAGTTGTTCTCTGGAGAGTTGTTTGCTGTCTATAGACTTCAATAATGCCACGCCTTCCGCATACAGACCCGTTTTTCCCAAGATGCTTGCTTTCTTCAGTTTGGCTTCATTCAGCCAGTCTTGATTATTATTCTGAAGGGCAATCTCGATATTGCGATTGATGTAGTATCTTGCAGAATCGCAAATATACGCTTCATATTCATCAAAAAGTTGTTGATTGATATGGTATTCCTCGGAAGGAGAAGTACTCTTACGAGTCCGGAAATATTCTTTAATCTGATCAATGCGTTTCAGCCTGGCCTGCTCATATTGAGCGGTATTCTCAATTGTCCTGTCCAGCACTACCAGTAAAGAATCTATTTTCTCCTGCGCTTGCAGAAGGCAACAGAACAGCAAAGAGATTACAAAAAGCAGGTACCGATCTTTCATGCTTACAAACGTTTACGAACAGGACAAAGATATAAAATCCTACTATAATAACCATCTTACCAATCCGTTTTTAATAAATCGTCTCAGCTTAGAAGAGCATATATACATAAAAGGGACGCTGCATCTCGCGGCGTCCCATCTATCTTAGTTAGTTTTTATAAGAATTTGAGAGAATTGAAACTTCACAGCCTCAATTTGTTGTTTTAATAAAGCACACTAACTATATTTATGTTTAAAGCAAATGAAAATGTTATTCTTAAAAGCAAATGAAAACGTTACTTTTTCAGTTCCACCTTCTTGTCTACCCGTTGCAAACTATCCAGAATCTGTTGTTCATGGGTAATCGTCACATCTCCCGAGAGAGCTACCGAAGGTGCGGTAATTTGTTTGCCTATCGTATCGACTGCGGCCACTTCTTTTATATCACTATAGAATGAATGTTGCATCACATTCCCTAATGAAAGTACCACTGCCACTACTGCGGCGGCCTTGAACAGTGGAACGAAACGTGCGGTAAGGGTCAAGCGTTTTGCCTTTACCACCGGAATCTCCACTTCTGCAAGCACGCGGGCATCGAAATCTGCTCCCAATCCCACTTCCTGTTGCAGTTGCTGATATACGAACAAGTCTTTGTAACGAAGCAAATGCTCCGGAACTGCGCTTCCATTAAAGAAAGCACGCAACTGCGCTTCTTCCTCAAGGGAAGTCTCACACTGCCAGTAACGTTCTAAAAGCTGTCCTATATATTTACAGTCCATAACCATCTATATCTAAATACCGTTGTTTCACTTTTTGCCTTGCCCTGAAGAGGTTTACTTTTACCTGTTCCTCTGTTAAATGCAGGACGACCGCGATTTCTTTATAACTCTTACCCTCTATATCCCGAAGCTGCATGATCAGCCTTTGTTTATCGGGAAGCTCATTGACCAAGCGATGGATAAGGGTCATTTGCTCTTTATCCACCAGATGATCATAAGGGTTGGATGCTCCGGAAGCCCGATCCATTTCAGGTGTCAGTTCCACGGTCTGAGCGTCTTTTCTTTCGCTACGGTCTATTGCCAGATTCTTTGCCACTGTCAGGCAATAAGCCTCAATAGAACCGAATTGCGTCCACTCATCACGCTTGTTCCAGACTCTTATCAGTGTTTCTTGCACAACGTCTTCTGCCTCTGCTCTGTCGAAAGTAATCCGGAGAGCCAACCGAAAGAGTTTGTCTTTCAGAGGGAGAATGTCATTCCGAAAACTGATTTCTTGCATCTCTATTAATAATGACGGTTAAGTATATGGAAAGTTACAGTTGATCACTACTCTTTTTGAATTATTTTTTGATGTAGGTTCCGTTATTCTCGTTAATTGCTGACGCTAAGGTAATTACCACTTCTGTCACTCCCGCATTCAAAGCTTCAAAAGAATTCTCCAGCTTGGGTATCATACCTCCTTGAATAACACCATCCGCTACGTATTGTTTGAATTCGGCAGGAGTGATCTGAGGTATCACGCTATCGTCATCGTTCTCGTCACGAAGCACACCCTTCTTCTCAAAACAGAATACCAATGTCACATCGAACAAAGCAGCAAGGGCCTTTGCAGTCTCTCCTGCAATAGTATCGGCATTTGTATTCAGTAGATTGCCTGCACCGTCGTGCGTCAGCGGAGCCATTACGGGAACTACTCCTTTATGAATCAAATCACCCAAAAACTCTGCATTCACTTGCTTTACATCACCCACAAAACCATAGTCAACGTCTTTCACCGGGCGTTTCACGGAACGGATTACATCCATATCCGCACCTGTCAATCCCAATGCATTGGCACCACGCGCCTGGAGTCCGGCCACAATATTCTTGTTTACCAGTCCGCCGTACACCATCATCACTACTTTCAGTGTTTCGGCATCCGTGATACGACGCCCGTTCACCATCTGGCTCTCGATACCCAGTTGGGCAGCCAATTTTGTGGCCGAACGGCCACCTCCGTGTACCAGGACTTTGTAGCCCTCGATAGCTGCAAAGTCATCCAACAACTTATGGAGGGTAGCTTCTTCCTCCACGATTTTGCCACCCACCTTAATTACTGTTAGTTTTTCTCTCATATTCTTATTCCAAATAGGTATATCCGTACAGACCGGAACGATAATTGGAAAGGAACTCTTTACCTTCCTCCAATGAGATACGTCCCTCTTTTACTGATTGAGTCACCCAAGTCTCCAATGTACGCACCAGCTTCTTGGGACTATATTGAACATAGTCAAGCACTTCCGCCACAGTTTCACCATCAATCACCTGTTCGATGGTATATCCTTTCTCATTAACAGATACATGCACAGCATTCGTATCGCCGAAAAGATTATGCATATCGCCCAGAATCTCCTGATAGGCACCTACCAGAAACACACCCATATAATAAGGCTCCTTGCTCTTTAAAGAATGAGTGGGCAGATAGTGTGCCACATTCTTAGTCGAGATAAAGTTAGCTATCTTTCCATCCGAATCACAAGTAATGTCCTGTAAGGTTGCCGCACGGTCGGGACGTTCGTCCAAACGCTGAATGGGCATAATCGGGAATATTTGGTCGATAGCCCAGGAATCCGGCAGGGACTGGAACAGCGAGAAGTTACAGAAATATTTATCCGCCAACAGTTTCGGCAATCCGCGAAGTTCATCGGGAGCATGCTTCAACCCGCCTGCAATCTGGTTCACCTCACGCATGACAGACCAGTACAGACGCTCAATCTGTGCACGTGTTTTCAAATCCACGATTCCATGACTGAACAGGTCGAGCGCTTCTTCACGGATTTGTTGCGCATCGTGCCAAGCTTCCAGCATCCTATTTTGATTCAACGTGTCCCAAATGCCATAAAGTTCCTGTACCAATTCATGGTCTTCCTCAGTCACTTCTTCATCATCATCCCATTCGGGCAAAGTGGTGGTTTCTAGCACTTCAAAAATAAGTACGGAATGATGGGCAGTCAGTGCACGTCCGCTTTCCGTAATAATATTGGGATGGGGAATGCCATTTTTATCACTGGCATCCACCAAAGTAGAAATAGAATCATTCACATATTCCTGAATGGAATAATTGACGCTGCTTTCGCTGCTGGACGAGCGTGTTCCATCGTAATCTACGCCCAAACCTCCACCGATATCAACAAATTCTACTTTGAATCCCATAGCGTGAAGCTGCACATAGAATTGGGATGCTTCGCGCAAGGCTGTCTTAATGCGACGAATTTTTGTAACCTGGCTTCCGATATGGAAATGTATCAATTTTAGACAATCTTTCAGTCCTTTTGACTCCAAAAAATCGAGTGCTTCGAGCAATTCACTGGAACTGAGTCCAAATTTGCTTGCATCACCGCCAGAATCTTCCCACTTGCCACTTCCTGAAGAAGCCAATTTAATACGAATGCCGATATTAGGCATAACATTCAGCTGCTTCGCCATCTTGGCTATCAGCTTTAGCTCGTTCATTTTTTCTACTACAAGAAAAATGCGCTTTCCCATCTTCTGGGCAAGCAAAGCCAGCTCTATATAGCTCTCATCCTTGTAGCCGTTGCAGATAATCAACGAGTCAGAATCTGAGTTTATCGCAATCACAGCATGAAGTTCAGGCTTCGACCCGGCTTCCAACCCGAGATTGAATTTCTTTCCATGGCTGATAATCTCCTCAACCACAGGGCGCATCTGATTAACCTTAATAGGATAGATAATAAAGTTCTGCGCTTTATAGCCGTATTCCTCAGCGGCCTGTCTAAAACACGAAGAAGTCTTCTCAATCCGATTATCCAGAATATCGGGAAAACGTATCAGCATAGGGGCCGCCACGTCTCGCAATTGCAACTCATCCACCAATTCTTTCAAATCGACGCCGACACCGTTTTTACGAGGTGTCACCACTACATGACCTTTGTCATTGATACCAAAGTACGAAGTGCCCCAACCTGTAATGTTATAAAGCTCTTCTGAATCTTCAATACGCCATTTTCTCATCAGTACATTTACTATTAGAC